>ENA-OUUV01000040-OUUV01000040.1-human-gut-metagenome-genome-assembly--contig:-NODE-40-length-86423-cov-7.602376_pt1 | contig 86423 bp, 72 predicted proteins | sample MGYA00237952_ERZ548838 | MGnify/ENA primary metagenome ERZ548838 (study PRJEB26490, sample SAMN05194705) | human gut metagenome | biome: terrestrial biome; feature: human-associated habitat; material... | reverse complement strand
CATCATATGTTGCCTTAGTCTCTGCAGATGTTATATCCACATCATCAAGTTCAATTGTGACATTAATGTAATCATCCGGCTTTTATTTCAGTTGGGACAAAAGAACAACCGTCTCCACATGTCGCGTAAAGGGAAACATATCATATGGTGAGCATTCTTTCATCCGATATCCATGCTTGGTCAGATACTTCAGATCCCTAGCCAGCGTATCCGGCCCACAGGATACATAGACCACTTTTTCCGGTGCCAGCTGCACAACCGAAGACAAAAATGCCTCATCACTTCCGGTACGCGGTGGGTCCATGATGACAACATCCGCTTTCTGTCCATTTTGCGCCATCTCCACCATGAATTTACCTGCATCTTCATTATAAAACGTAACATTATGAATATTGTTTCGTTTAGCATTGGTGATTGCGTCTTTGACTGCATCACGGTTCAGTTCCACACCAATGACCTTCTTAGCCTTGCTGCTTGCAATCAGTCCAATCGTTCCGGTTCCGCAATATGCGTCAATCACGGTCTCTTTTCCTGTCAGTTTTGCGCAGGAAATGGCTTTCTTGTACAGACGCTCGGTCTGCTGCGGGTTTACCTGGTAAAAGGATGTCGGTGAAATGCGGAATGTACAGCCGCATAATTCATCCTCAATAAATCCTTTTCCATAAATTGTAATGTTGCGCTCTCCCAAAACCATGCTTGTCTTTCGGTCATTGACATTGATGACAACCGTACTGATTTCCGGGAATTTTTTTCGCAACGCTTTTACAAAATTATTTTTTGATGGCAGAATCGGTGATACAAGCACCAGAACCACCATGATCTGTCCACTGTGATACCCTTTTCGCACAAGCACGTGGCGCAACAGCCCATAACCGGTATCCTCATCGTATGCACGAATGCGGAAAGAACGCATCATATTTTTGATTTCCCGAATGATTGCATCCGCCTGCGCATCCTCAATCTGACACTGCTCCACATCCACCACATCATGCGAATGTTTCTCATACACACCAGCCACAATATGTCCGCGCTTGGTGCAGGAAAAAGCGGCCTGTACTTTATGACGGTAATAGTACGGATCATCCATCCCTACAATTGGATTTATTTTTCCAAATGGTTCCATCAGTTTTCGCATATAACTTTGCTTTTTTTCCAGCTGCTTTTTATAAGAAATCCCCTGATAATCACAGCCTCCACACTTCTTTGCATACGGACAGTGTTCGGAAGAATTCTCCCTTTTTCCTGTCTGCAGTCTTCGCTTGTCCGTACTCTTTGAATTCATATTTTTCAACCCTTTTTTTGAGTCTGTATGTTTCTTTATTTTCTGTTCCATTTTAACGCCTTCCAAATTCTTCATTGGATATCACTATTCTGCCCCCTATAGTTACCATCGGTTTATTATAACATCATTACCGGTAAAGAAAAAGGACATATGCAGTGCATACATCCTTTCCGTTGGAAACTCCTCAATTTCCAACACAATTATCTAATTAACTATCAACTAACTAGTTGTTATCGACTGTATTCTCGGTGCCTTCCGTCGGCTCTTCTGTTTCGGCTTTCACATCCGGGTCCACATAAGTAATTTCATTGGAAGAACGGAAAATCGTATCATTGGAACCAAGCTGACACACTTTGACGGTATCACCATCTTCGATATCATCCTTACTGATTACAAGGCAATTAGCAGAACTGAAAATCGTACTTACCTTCTCGCCATTTACATATACACGGCTCCATTTCGTGAAATTCTTTCCACGAATAATAACCTCGGAATCTCCAATGGAGTTATTCGCACTATTTACAATTACAGCATCAATTCCCATCACGATATCACTTGCAGGATATTTGTCCTGACCATCGTAGCAGTAACGATCACCATAAAGAACATCATACTGTAAATTCTCTAAGCCATCCTGATAAGTCATAGAATCACTTTGTGTCTGATGATAAGAAAGAATCGTTCCTTCATGGATACCAACAGAATTTGTAATGCTTGCCATAAGCTGGTATGCATACAAATCAGCATCCTGCTTCTTAAGTCCCATGTTATTCCATGTGACATATTTTGTCTTGTAAATATCCCCAGATTTCATATCATCATCGGTAAGTCCCATCGTTGGAAGGTGATCGCCGAAGCATACAATAACCGTATCTTCATCACGTTTGCTTACTTTCTTGATAAGATCATTCATAAAAGTATCAACTTCATTTAACTGGTTGATATAATATGTCCACTGATTTAATGATTCCTCATCATCAACACCAGAAGCTACATACTTCGGATCATCAATCACTGGTGTCGTTGGATAATCACCATGAGTACCAACTGTAATGGTATACGTAAAGTCTGGCTGATTTGGAGTGGAATCGAGAGTTTTCATGGTCTCATCTACCAGAATATCATCAGTTGCCCAGTTTCCATTTGGTGTATAGGTCTGGATATTCATAAGTTCCTTGCTGGTAAAGGTGTCAAATCCCATCATGGAGAATGCGTTTACACGGCTATAGAAGTTACCACCATTGTTATGTACCGCATGTGTTCCATATCCGATGGAAGCCAGATCCGATGCAGTGCTCTCGCAATCAGTCTTCTTTAAAATTGTTTTATAAGGATATTCACCGGTTCCAAAATATTTCATGCTCATTCCAGTAAGTACTTCAAACTCTGTATTCGCAGTGCCGGCACCAACCACCGGAACGGTCAGATAACCGCTTGTATATTTCTTTTCAAGTTTATGGAACGTTGGAATCGGATCCTCATTGTAATTTAAAAACTTAATCTCATCCGGATCACAGAAAGACTCTAACAGAACACAGATAATATTTGGAGCATTCTTTGAGGTAACCGTTGTCTCTTTCTTGTCAGCTGCGACCTGTTCTTCAATTCCATCAATATGCTGCTCGTTGTAAGTATCCGGCTTTTTCATTCCACGGTCTACAACACTGGAAGAAAATCCGTAAATAAATCCATAATTTTCGTAACCCTGTGCAATATTTGAAAAATAGCTTGCTACCACATTGCTCTTCTGGGCAGCGGATGTTGTAATTGGTAATCCGATGAAGAGAACGGATACAATCGAAGCCAGAACGACGATCTTGTGAATTCTTCCCTGAAAACGTGGTCCTTTGATAAAAAGTACTACACAGAATAACGCAAACAATCCAAGTCCGATCACAACAATGGTTGCTTCCTCTGCGGTAAAATAATTCGTGTTATTCATTGCAAGCAAATCCGGAATACACTTTAAATCGGTAAATCCGAATGGCGTTACACGGTTAGAAAGGATACATCCGTTGATGATTCCAAGAATAATCCAGAACCCACTGATAATAATTCTTGCAAATGCACGTCTCCGGAATATGTACACAAAACTCAGGGACGCAAATACAATAAATGCATTATATAAGAATGCAAACGTATGTCCTCCCACGAAACTGCACGCAGAAAGGAAATCCCTTCTTGAAATTACCTCCACAATAAATACCAGCGCACAGGAAATCAGTACGTGGAACAACAGAGAATATTTATTCAAAAATGCAATTCTTCGCATGTATGCTTCGGAATGTTCTTTTTCAACTTTGGTAAAAAGCTTTGTTTTCATATTACTTAGAAATTTCTTCATATTTACCTCCTCCTTACTCAAGCAATAGATTACTCAAAAAGTGTCATAAAAGCAAGAGGTAAAATTTATAAAAAAACCCCAACAAAGTTGGGGTTTTGATGCAATATGAATAAATCGTGAACAAAAAATGTCCTATTTATTGGAACGTCTCCAGATGTGCATTTTCTCTGCTTCCTTGATCAGGTCATCACGGAAGTCCGGATGTGCAATAGAAATGAGGGCTTCTGCCTTCTGCCAGCTGGATAATCCCTTGACATTGACCATACCATACTCAGTAACTACATAGTGCGTGTTGGCACGGGTATCTGTTACAACGGAACCCTCTACAAGAGTCGGTCGGATTCTTGAATGCATCACACCCTGCTTGTCGGTAAAGGTTGATGAGCAACAGATAAAGCTCTTACCACCGTTGGAAAGGTATGCACCAAGTACGAAGTCAAGCTGTCCGCCTGCACCACTGATGTGCTTAATTCCGGAGGACTCAGAACTTACCTGACCAAATAAGTCGATGTCGACACAGTTGTTGATGGAGATAAAGTTATCCAATGCAGCAATCGAGCGGATATCGTTCGTATAGCTTACCGGTGCACTCATCAGTTCCGGATTCTCGTCCAGGTAATCGTACATCTTCTTTGTTCCGGCACCGAAACCATATACTTGACGGAAACGGTCGATATTCTTGTGGGCACCTGTGATTTTTCCAGCCTTTGCAATATCAACAAATGCGTCCACGTACATCTCTGTATGTACACCGAGATCTTTCAGATCAGACTCAGCAATCAGAGAACCTACTGCATTTGGCATTCCACCGATACCAAGCTGTAAGCAGGCACCGTTTGGAATCTGGTCAACGATGAGACGCGCTACTTTCTGATCAATCTCTGTAGCAGGACCGCCTGCACCAAGCTCACCGATTGGTGGATTCTCACCTTCCACGATGGCATTGACTTTGGAAATATGGATTCCATTCTCTGTTCCGCCTAAGCAACGTGGCATGTTCTCATTAACTTCAACAATGATATGCTTTGCAGTCTCACACATTGCGCCGAGATGGGAAGCACTTGGTCCAAAGTTAAAGTATCCATGCTTGTCCATCGGAGCGACCTGGAACATTGCAACATCATCCGGGCAATCCAGTTCACGATAGTAACGTGGAAGTTCCGAATAACGGATTGGTGCATAATAAGCGCATCCGCGGTTGATCAGCTTACGCTCATATCCACCCATATGCCAGGAGTTCCATGTAAAATGTTCGCCTGCATCCTCTCGTTCAAAAACTGCAAGTGGTTTTAAGAGAATTCCACCGCGCAGGTTGATATCCTTCAATTCATCGGTACGTTTTGCCAGTGCTTTGTCCAAAGCATCAACGGTATTGGTACACCATCCATAATCTACCCAGTCACCGGACTTGATGACTTTTACTGCTTCGTCAGCAGATGTAAGTTTCTGTCTGTACTCTTCTGAAAAATCCATTGTAATAAGACCTCCTAGTTTAGTTTGAAGTGAAGTTGAAGCAACTTCGTTAATTTATTAACGTTATTATAGCATTTATGAAATGGGAAAACAATGGTGATAGCTGGAAATCATGGAAAGTCTATGGTAAACTTGTGAAAGATCATATACTTACAAAACACACTATAAAGAAAAGTGATAAGGAAAATATTATGGAAAATCATACAATTGTAACATTAAAAAAAGGTGAAGGCCGCACAATAAAAGCAGGTGGTGCATGGATTTTCGACAACGAAATCGACACGATTACAGGTACTTTCAAAAATGGTGACGTGGTAAATGTCCATGATTTTGACGGATATCCGATGGGAAAAGGCTTTATTAACCAGAATTCCAAAATCCGTATCCGCATGATGACCCGGCATGCAGATCAAGATATTGATACAGAATTCCTTCGCATGCGTGTGCAGAATGCGTGGAATTATCGAAAAACAACCGTCGATACTTCTTCCTGCCGCGTTGTTTTCGGTGAAGCAGATTTCCTGCCGGGACTTGTCATAGACAAGTACGAAGATGTGCTGGTTGTGGAATGTCTGGCCCTTGGAATGGAGCAGTTCAAAGAAACTATCGTTTCATTATTAAAAGAGGTCCTTGCCAAAGATGGTATTTCCATCCGTGGCGTCTACGAGCGAAGCGATGCAAATGAACGCAAGAAAGAAGGGCTCGCAAAGGTCAAAGGCTTTATCGGCGAAGAATTTGATACCAATGTGGAAATTGTTGAGAACGGCGTTCACTATATGGTAGATGTCGTGAACGGACAGAAAACCGGATTTTTCCTCGATCAAAAATATAACCGGCTGGCCATGCAGCGTATCTGCAAAGGCAAAAAAGTGTTGGATTGCTTTACGCATATGGGAACCTTTGCGCTCAATGCAGGAATCGCTGGCGCGTCGGATGTGACCGGACTCGATATCTCGGAGTATGCAGTACAGCAGGCCCAGGCGAATGCAAAGTTGAATCATCTGGAAGACACGGTGCATTTTCGTTGTGCAAATGTGCTCGATGAACTTCCGAAGCTTGCGGCATCCGGTGAAAAATACGATGTGGTCATTCTCGACCCGCCTGCATTTACGAAGTCCAAGGAAGCTACCAAAAACGCCATCAAGGGATATCGTGAAATTAACATGAAAGGTCTCAAACTCGTCAAAGATGGTGGCTATCTGGCAACCTGCTCCTGCTCTCACTTTATGACGCAGGAACTGCTGGCAAAAACGGTAAAGGAAGCGGCAAAGGCAGCACATAAGAGAATCCGCCAGGTGGAATTCCGCACACAGGCACCGGATCACCCGATTCTGTGGGCAAACTCTTCCAATGTGCCGGAATCATATTATCTTAAGTTCTTTATCTTCCAGGTTGTTGAGGAAAAATAGCATTTTAATGCAAATTCACGATCCTGCGCAAACTGTGCCGTATTATATAGAATCAGTACGTCTGTCGGACAAAACGTATCAAGGATTGCCTGACAACCGATATTAAGCTGTCTGAGATCTACAACAATTACTTTCTCATAATCCTCTGCCAGAAACGGAATCATGCAGTTTGCAAAGGAATCTTTGATCACAAGAAGCGTTTTTCCATTTTTCTCACCTCCGGTAATCTCGATAATTGCCTGATTGCCACCTGTAAAATAACTATACTCGTCACTGGTTTTCAGATAGGATGGAGCAAAAAGCGTTGTAAGCTTCGTCTCTCCCATATTATAAACAACGTCAAGGTCCATCTTGGGCTCATATGCCTCAATCACATCCTTTGCTGATGCCTGATTGACTTTTGCATACGTGGTACCGAGGAAATCATCGCTTACCGTAATAAAATCTTTCTTTTCATCTGCCCGCTTCTCATCCATCCCCGAAGCCTTAAGAAAAGACTGATATCCATACCACGCGCCAAGCATTGTCCAATGATGATCTGTCCGGTAATAGATGTCTTCCTCCCGATGAGAACAAAGCGTCTCCTGCACCGGGACAACAACTGAATCCGCAAGATTTCCAAGTTGTTCATTCAATGAATCGTACATCTTCTGCTCATCGTAAGTTGACGCACAAAACGGAAGCTTCTGCTGAAGCGTCCAGGTTTTCGTCGGAACAAGCATCACATGTACCGAATAATCATCTGCAATGTTTTTGACAAGCTCTACAAGCGACTTTATATTCTTTCGCTCCTGTTTCGTCTCAAACTCTGCATCCGTATGGTGCTCCAGCAGATAATCATCCTTTCCAAAATAAACTCCATTACTGACAGACTTTCCCATAAGACGTGATGCGTCGGTCTGCAACTGCACCCACATATCTCTTCCTGGAAACTGATCGCTTAGATATGTCTCATACTTTTCCTGAAAAGTTCCCTTTCGGATTGCCTCAGCACTCATTTTCGGCCTTGTCTGAAGTTCACGTTTTTCTGCGGACGAATAAGTCTTATCCGCTGATGTAATCCCTTTCACGCATAAACCGAGAAGAATGCACGTAAAAACAATAACCGGTAATAGATAATTTAACTTTTTCATTCAATTCTCCTTATCAAAATGAGCATATTAAGCACTTTTCATGTATACTATCAAAATTTGTTCTGTCAACAGATTTTAAAATCTGAAATACAAAAACGGATTATATGTTCCGTTGACCAGATAGGCGATAGAAAGAAGTAGAATAACTGCCACATAAACACTCATACAAAGAGATGCACCAATCCCGTCCTTCTTCGTCACTTTTTTTGCCAGATACTTCGGCAAAGAAGTGCAGCCGATTGCCATAATGACCATAAGCAATGCATTACTTACAAGAAGATACAAACTCTCCTTATTAACCACTCCCGCGCCTGCCATACCAAGCATCGCTTTCATATACACGCGATGTCCGTGAATATCTTCCCAGGCAAAAAGCAGCCATCCGAAATAAACGACTACAAGTGCATAAATATGAGAAAACACACGAGGAATCTTATCCAGGAACTTCAAAAGCCACGTTTTCTCCATAATCAGGAAAAAGCAAAAGTACAGTCCCCATAATGTAAAATTGATTGTTGTACCATGCCACAATCCAGTCAGAAACCAGACAATAAAAATATTTAAAAATGTGCGTGCATTTCCTTTTTGGCTTCCACCGAGTGGTATGTATACATATTCTTTAAACCAGTTTCCAAGCGAAATATGCCACCGTCTCCAGAACTCTGTAATACTTTTTGCTTCATAAGGACATTTGAAATTCTCCGGAATCTCAAACCCAAAGACTGCCATCAGCCCGATTGCCATGTCTGAATAACCGGAAAAATCAAAGTAGATCTGAAACATAAATGCAAGGATTCCAAGCCATGCCGAAACGGTTGTCATCTGCGAAACTTTATAATTTACAATTGTCTGAAAAATTTCTCCTGCCTGATTTGCAAGCAATACTTTTTTCCCAAGACCGCATACAAAACGGAGCATACCATACCGAATGCTCTCGAAATTAATGGTTCTCTCTCGAAGCTGTACTGCAATATCCGAGAACCGCACGATTGGACCTGCAATCAGCTGCGGAAACAGCGATATATATGCGCCAAAATTAATTGGATTCTTCTCCGCCTTTGCCTTTCCCCGGTACACATCAATCGTATAAGACATTGACTGAAATGTGTAAAATGAGATTCCAATCGGCAGCACAAACTTTCCTGCATATTTAAATACCGCAAGAAGCGTCAGATTAATAACAACCGATAAACCTACAAAAACTTTTGCGGTATTGCGTTTGTCTCTTGCAACAAAGTACCCTGCCAGTCCGCCATTCACATAATCCACAACTGTAGAAAATATCATCAGCCAGATATAGACAGGCTCTCCCCATGCGTAAAATGCCAGGCTGAACATGAAAAGGACAAGATTACGCCATGTATTTTTCATGCAGCCCGGCACCAAAAAATATACGATCAGAACCAATGGCAGAAAGCGGGTAAGAAACATAATACTGCTAAATACCATCTTTTACCTCTCATTTCACTTATTTATAAAGCTTCTTGATTGCATTTACTGCTTTTTCATTCTGCTTTTTGTATGCTGCAATCACCTTTTCATCAGACTTTTGTTCCGTCTTACTATCAATACTTCCCAAAACAAAAAAGCAGACATAATTACCTTTTACATATACTTTTGATGCCTGCACTTTTAACAGATTTGCCGGATACTGATGCATATTTTCCATCAGATTCTTCTGATATTGCTTAAGTGCATTCTTAATCTTCTTTTTGGAATCTGCATCCTTCGCTTTCACGATTACAAGTTCATCCGCATTCACGCTGATCATCGGAAGTTCTGCGACCACACCAGAATACCATTCTTTTTTCAGTCCATAGCGGGCATTTACTTCATCTTTACTCAACTTGCTATTCGGTATATAGTCTTTGCCATACGCATCCTTTACCGCATTATATACTTTGTTTAAGTTTGGTGTTTTCTTTTTCTTGCTTGTCTTCTTTGTTGCAGCCTCAACAGTAACCGGCTCTGAAAACGGAACAACAACGGAAGCAGCTTCCACAACACATAAACATGCGATTAACATCGCAATTAATTTCTTCTTCATAAACATCTTTCTCCTTTGTATCTATTACTATTTTTCATTTTAGTATTCATTTAATCACTGTATCATAGATTTACAGAAATAGCACGCATATTTTTCTTGAAATGTAAGAACAAAACACGCATAACTATGGACAAGCACTGCCTAAAGTAGTACGTTAAAGAAGAACCCGGAGTTATTCATTTTACATAGGAGGTTGGAATGAAAATGAAAAAATGTAACAAAGTTATTCATGCAATGGCACTTCTCTTGGCAGTTGTAATGTTTGTTCCTATTATAATTGGACAGACAGTAATCACTGCGCAAGCGAAAACGCTGAAGCTATCCGACAAAAAACTAGAGCTGATGCCGGATGAATTTTACGAATTAAAAGTCGAAAACGCAGGCTCAAAAAAGGTAACCTGGAAATCTTCTGACAAAAAAGTAATTTCCGTCACTGCAAAAGGAAAGGTTCATGCCGTTGGTAATGCAGGAGAATGTTGTACCATTACTGCAACCATTGGAAAAAAGACCTTAAAATGCCAAGCATCCATCATGGATATTCGTGAATATGGAACTTATTTAATCTGGAATTCTAACTGGACATATACCGGTTATGATATCAATGGCAAAAAGGTGACCGGCGTTGTTCCCGGGTATATGGAAGTCTTTAAGTGGAAGGGATCTTACTACTATGTAATTGAAACAGAGGGAGGATCCGAAGGCACAGAATATATTGCACATGATTATAGTGTCATGAAAATCGGCAAGAAGCTGCCATCCTATTTAAAAAATCCGGTATATGCAATATATCCGGACGGAAAAGCCGGATACCTTGCAAAGAAACTGAAGAAAAATGAAGATGGCTGGCCGGCTGTTAACATCTTATATGATGCAAAAGGAAATCTGGTCGTAGAAAAAGCACGGAATTATACAGATAAACAGTGGAAAAACCGCTTGAAAAAACTTGGATGCAAATAAAAACTGTCCCCACCATCTATGGTGGGGATTTATGTTATATGAGGAGTAAACAAATATGAAAAAAACATGTATAAGAATAAAAGCAGTCATTATGGTAATGGTCATGCTACTTTTACCAATAAATATAATTTCACTGCCAGCAGATAATATTTATGCATCCTCAATTGTGAAAATAACAAAATCTTCACAAGTTATTATGGGATCAAAAGCACAAATACGTACTCCAAAAAAGGCCAGAGGATATAAAATCACTTCTTCGAATACAAAAGTTGCAAAAATTAATTCAAAAGGACAATTAACAACATTACGACTAGGAGTGACAAAGATTACACTTAAAAATGCTGGGAAAAAGAAAGTATATACGATAACTGTTGTCCCCCAAAATAACGATGATGTATGGTTACAACAAAGCCTTTTCTTAAAAGACCAATCTGTAAATCTCAAATTAGCATCCAAAAAGTATAATACAAGTCAGGTTTCTTTAAAAGTAACAGGCAGCAATATTTTTTCAAAAGATGGAGTTTGCAGCTCTTATCCAAATGCAGAAGATAATTTTACAATTTCTTATGGTTCATGGTCAAAAAAGGTACATGTGACAAATATTGACCCCAAAAAAATTCTAGAAGGAATTAAAGCACCTGATGGAAATATCGTTTATGCAGAGAAGCCAGTTTCTTATGATGGGAAAATCGGTGATTACACACTTTCAGAATTACAAAAAGGCGGCTTGAAAATTCTGATAGACCAAAAAACATTAAGAACGCAGATGTGCTATAAGTCAGGAACACATTGTTTGAAAATCATAGGTGGAAATTACACTATGATTTATAATTACAATATCGGCTATTCCATATTGGAAAATTTACAAAATCATACAACAAAAGGATTTAATGCTGATTGCGCTGAAGTATTAAATGCAGTATATCGTATTCTTGACCAGATCATTACCCCCGATATGACAGATGAACAAAAAGTCAAGGCAATACACGATTATCTGATTTATCATGCAGATTATTATTCTGGCGATTTAAATCATCGACCAGGATGGTCCAGTGCAATAAAAGGTGTTATTATGGAGCATGAAGGTGTTTGCAACAGCTACGCTCTTGCATTTTACACCATGACAACTGCAGAAGGAATACCCTGCAGATTTGTAACAGGAACTGCAAATGGAGGCGGCCATGCATGGAATCAAGTGCAACTTGATGGCAAATGGTATTACATCGATTGTACCTGGGATGATCCGGTTGATGGAGTAACTCATAAAGGTGGTGGATATGAAAACTCTACCTATTATCTGAGTGAAAACTTATGGCCAGACCATGTGGAAAATAACTCGAAGGATCTTGTGGAAAGAGATTTCTGCTATTGGGAAAACTATTATCTCACCGGCGAAAAATGGAACAAATGAGCATATTTTCCAATCAGTCACACCTTATTTCAGTTGCAGAAAAATAAGGAAATTCGCAATTGACTAACCGCGCATAAACTTCCTATAATAGAGCCAATATATAAATGAAGTGCAGGCATTTTTGTAGAGGGAGGGATTACTATGCAGGCATTGTCAAAAGCTAAGAGTGGGGAAAGTTATACAATCAAATGGTTACTTGGATTACCGGAGGTCGTTGAGTTTCTACACCGCCATCATGTGGAAGAAGGTGGAAGCATCCGGATTATTCAAAAGATTCAGGATGGAATGATCGTAGGTGTGCAGGGTGAACGATTTGCTCTGGGCAATGAAATTGCAGATCGAATTCAGGTATAAACCAAAAAGGCATTGACTTTATCGAAATGATAGAGGCAATGCCTTTTTTTGATGCGGCAAGAAGTCTGCGTACTGATGAGGGCGGGCACAAATGCACTGGGCGCGAAAAGGCACACAATACATTCTTCGCTAGTTATCCAGAATTACAAATTTGTAGCAACCCTCCCCCTGCCTCCCTGATGATTCCTGTCCGTTCAAGTTTCGACACCGGCTCGTGTATGTCCGTCTGCCGCAGATGCCGTCTGAAGTATTTTGTGGCGGCCTTAGTGGTGGGGTGAAGAATACTGTACCCGCGGGTCGCATTTGCGCCCTCGTTCTACTATGGATATATGATATCCTACGAAGGGCGACACAATGGAGAGCGGGTATAATAAAATTTCTGAACCCCACCACTTAGACCGACTAAAAATGCTGATCGCATCTGTGGCAGACGGACATACACGAGCCGGTGTCGAAACGCGAGCCGGACACGAAAATAGAGGCAGGGGAAGGCTTGCACAATTTCTGCAATTCTGTCTAAAATCGCGAAGAATGTATTGTGTGCCTTTTCGCCCCCAGCGCTTTTGCGCCCGCCCCCACCAGTAACAAAGTTCTTTGCCGCATCAAAAAAGGGCCACCACAACGGCAACCCATTTCGTTTTAAATATTTTTCAGTACATCCACTGCATCATCCAGATACGAATTCTCCATCTGGTAAAACTCGCCCGCATCCGCATGCTGCGCATACTCCGGATCAAGCGGCAGCTTCCCAAGAACCTTTGTTCCAAGTCCTGCTGCGACTTCATCGATGTGACTTTCTCCAAACAGCTTGATCTGCTTGCCACAATCCGGGCATTTCAGATAACTGAAGTTCTCAACCACACCAAGTACTGGTATATGCATCATATTCGCCATATTAAACGCCTTTTTGACGATCATCTGAACCAGCTCCTGCGGAGATGTTACTATGACGATTCCATCCACTGGAAGTGACTGGAATACCGTAAGCGGTACATCACCGGTTCCTGGTGGCATATCAACGAATAAATAGTCTACATCGCCCCATACAGTCTCATTCCAGAACTGTTTTACTGCTCCGGCAATTACCGGGCCTCTCCATACAACCGGCGCTTCTTCGTCTTCCATTAAAAGATTGATAGAAATGATCTTGATGCCTTCCTTTGTTTCGTAAGGATACATTCCTTTGTCATCACCGACCACCTGTCCATGTGCTCCAAACATCTTTGGAATGGATGGACCTGTGATATCCGCATCAAGGATTCCTACTTTATATCCGGCTTTTGCCATCTTGACTGCAAGCGACGCTGTCACAAATGACTTACCGACGCCTCCTTTTCCACTGACAACTCCAATCACATGCTTGATATCCGAATAAGCATTCATCGCTTCTAACATGCTCTGCGGATTCTGTTTGCTTGCACATCCTTCACAACTTTCTTTTGAGCAGGTTGCTGCCCCACTACAACTTGCATTTTCTGGCATGATTACACTGCCTCCTTTTCTATTTTGTCGTACATTACTGATACAGGCTACCAAATCGTGAGAAAGGATAGTACGTAAAATACGCTTTTCCAATAATCTCATCTTTTGTTACATATGTATTCTCCCAGTATCTGGCATCATACGAATCGTTTCGATTATCTCCTAAAACAAGATACGAATCTTCCGGAACCTCAAATGAAAATGGCCCGGTCGCACGCACCCAATCCTCCTTGAGATAATCTTCTTCCAACGGTACGTCGGAATTATTTATGTAAATCTTTCCTTCCGTGATGGTGACTTTCTCACCTGGAAGACCGATTACACGCTTTACATATTTCTGGCTTTCATCATCTGGAAACCGGAAAATAACAATATCCCCTCGCTCCGGTTCCGCAAATTTATATGCGAGACGGAATCCAAACAGATCATCTCCCGGCTCAATGGTGTTTTCCATGGACCCTGTCGGAACGGTCGCATTGATAATTACATAATTTTTTAATACAAGCGTCAGTACAAAAGCTGCCAAAAGCGTCATGCACCAGCTTAAAATTTCTTTCCATGCCGGACGTTTATTTTTCTCTTCGTTATTAACTTCCAACGCCGCTTCTTTCTGTATCTCTTCCAGCTCATTTTGGCTGCCTTGCCCGATTTCCTCGATTATACGCTCTTCCATCTCTTCCCTCATTTCGTCTATGCTCCCGGCACAAACCACCAATTAATAAAATCATCTCTGTGAAACTCAAATGCAATCAGTCCTAATTCTGCCCGTTCCCGATTATTCAACACCGATGAAACATATTCGTTTAGCGAAACCACAAAATCATCCTCCAGACACCACATTGCCTGTACAGTTGCAATATTTTTAGTGTCATTCCACTCGTCAATAAAACAACCACCAAAATCAACGATTTTGTCCCAGCGCTTCTGTGTGTTTATGATACGTTGCTTGATATTTTCCTTGATTACCGCTATCATCCGGTGTACCTTTGGATGATACTGTACCGGTGCCAGCATCTTGGCAAGCATATGATCCTCATTGATTATAATATCCAGAATTCCACTTTGATTATTCGTCACATAGCAAAATATTTCATCATAACCTAATTTTGGTGGCCGTAAGCGATAAGAATTCCGATATGGAACCACGCTGCGCACCATATGAAAATCTGCTACCATTTCATCGTATATAATACCCGGACAATCACTGATAATGTATCTTTGTGACTTCCGGTATGGTGCCATCATCTGACAAAAAATATCCCGGTTCTTTTCAAAAACGATCAGTTTGTTTTCTTTTAAAAACCGTCGAAAATCCATCTGATAATTCCGACTGTAATATTCAAACAGGCCTTTTGTGATAAAAGCAATCCGAATTGCCTTTCCCTCAAAGCCGTGCACAATGGTATCAACCGGAAGTTCCACGATCTGACCTTTTAAGAATACATCAACCGTCACCGCTTTGGCAAGTAATTCCATCTCGGATTCATATTCTGTCAGCACACTTTTCTTTCCATCACTCAGATACAGATTCAGTGTTAATGGACTCTTTGTAAAATGCTTTACTATCTTTTGCCCGATTTTTTCCCGCAACTGCTGGTATTTTTCATCTTTTACCATACCCGAGCGATTCATCGGAAGTGTCAGAAAACGCTTTTTCAGATGAAGCCGGCAGGACATATGCTGCACCCACTCCGGCTGCAGACCATTGCACGCCTCCCCCTCTGCCACCAGAAAGTTCTGCTGGTATAACCGGGATTCTACCCGCATCCGTTCGTATTTACCATTGTATAGCCAGATATAACCTTCCAGTTCCTCATCCGCAATCGGGATTGATACAATACCGGCAATATCGGCAAGGGGATTATCCAAAATCGGATTCGGATCTTGAAGGATGGTCTTCTTCTGATCATATACAACCTCGATTGGTAACGGCGGATACATCAGATAACGCTGAACGGCCTGCACCATTCCCTGATGCGTCAGACGCATGGCATATTGCGGTTTTAACACCAGCGTAATTTTTGTTCCTGATGTTCCGCGGTTTGATGTGATATATTCAATCTCGTCGGTTCCCTCTAACCATTTTGCAGTAATCGCTTCGATTTCCTGCTGATCTGCAATATTCCATGCTGTATTTACACATTTATCTTTTTTTGCCTCAATCAGCATCGCTCTTGAAACAGTAAAACACGACAGCATTCCCATGCCAAACTGTGAAACGGGTTCATAATCCAACTGCTGCTTTTCAAATGATTCGCTGGTATAATAACTTTTTCCGATTTTTGAAACATAGCGTTCAATGTCCTGACCATTCATGCCAATTCCATTGTCTTCCACCATCAATCTCTGAGTCATGGAATTATACACGATTGAAATCTTCGGCTGATATGGCGGTCGCATGGAATTCATCATACGTGCCTCTTCCATTTCAAGGAACTCGGTACCCCAGCTGTACTCCAGCGCTGCGCGGGTATTACAGGCATCAATGGCATTTGCAAGCAGTTCCCTGATATATACATCTGCTCCGTTATAAAACTGTAATCCAGACACTGCATCTAAAATCAGGTTTGATTCCATTTTTACTTTGCATTGCATCATAAATCATCCTCATTGAGCAATACTGCCTGTACTAAATAACGATTTTTTGCCTTTCCACTGATACATGTAGAAAGGGTCAGAATATGGCTGTCTGCGGTAACTTCCACATCATTCCTCTGGTTTCCTGATGTGCCTTTTTCGATCTGATTCACATAATTTTGTCTGCCATCCTGCGTCTGGAAATCATAAGAATGCAGGATATGTTCATTACCTGCTGTGTATGCCGCAAAAATCTCATACACAAGTACCCGGTCCCCCCGGTAAACATACACATACGGATTATTGACAAAAAACGCTTTGTCTTCATAATAATGCAGCGTCTCAAACATGGTTTTGTTTCGCATATTATGACCGTACACAACCGTATTAAAATCTGTAAAATCTTTGTTATTTTCCTTTTCTGTATAAATACATCCAGGATAGCCCCTGGTTCCATTCATATTATAATTCAAATAATAGGTATTATCGGTTGGATGCTGTAACATTGGATAATCCACTTGTGTTCCTGGTATACAAATCCATGCATAAATATCTGGATTTACCTTTGCCAGTTCGTTCCAGTCCAATTGTTTCTGAGGAATATCAACGCCTGCGATCGCACTGTCACTTTCTTCCGGTGTATCCTCTGTTTCCGTTTCCATTTCCTCTATGCTGGCATCCTGCTGGTCACCTGCGGAAGTAATTGCATTGTCGCTGTCCTGATTCTGCAGACGGTTCACACTTTCTGCAAGATCTTCATACTGTTTTTCTGCATTTCGTTCCACAATCCAGTTCCGAAGCATAATTCCAATAATCACAAGTAAAATTGCCGCAAGTAAAACAGTAAACAGTTTATAGATATTAAATTGTTTTTTTTCTTTTTTCTGTATTGTTTTTTCGTTCTTTTTCATCATATACTTCTCACATTTTACAAAGGCGGTAGATTCCTTTCCACCGCCTTTTGTATTTGTTCTCCTTCCACGGAGAATCCGTTTATAGATTCTACATACTGCTTGTATCCAGTGATTAATTTTTAGCAGCTTTTCTGCCGCACACGATGATTCCTGCGACAACTGCTACCGCAAGAATTGGTAATGCAGGCACAGAAGCTCCTGTCTTTGGGGATGTCATACCAACTGCCGCCACTGCACCATTGGTACTTCCTCCATTTGTTCCTGTTGTGTAAGAACTTGTTTTTCCAGCAGACTTTCCATCAGAATATCCATCATTATAACCTTCGTCGTAACTGCCATCATCATCACTATCCGGGTAATTTACCGTAACATTCTGCTTTGCATTAACCGGATTGTTCTGATTATTTGTCTGACTGTTGCTCTGATTGTTATTGTTCGTCTGCGAATTATTATTATTCGGGTTGAACGTCTGTGAATTATTCTGTGAGTCTCCTGTCGTATTATGACTATTGTTGTTTGTCTCAGAATTGTTTGTATTATTTTCTGTCTGATTCTTTGTTGGATCACTGACCGGTACATTTACATTCGAAGGATAACGAACAATTACAACCGGAGAAAATGAATACAATGTTACCGTAACCTGACCATTCGAAATGCTGGTTGGTTTCAAAGTCTCCCACTCACCTGATGATAACTGATGGAGTACATATACTTTATCTGTATATTTCACTCCAGGTACACTAAAAGTCAGGCGAATACCTTTCGATGTATTTACATTTTTGCCTACCGATAAATCTGTCATACCAAGAACCTCAGCATCCTTACTTGCCTGCATTGCAGCAGAATTTGCCTTGGTTATCTGATCTGTGGTCGGTTTTGTACGTGTAACAGATACAATGTTATTATTGGAATTGTATGCTGATACATCTGAGACATTGCTGTCCCACTGTTTTGCCAATTCCGCTAATGCGGTCTGGTTATTTGGCGATGGAAATGCAAATACGGTAGTTCCCATTGAGAGTACCAGTAACATTGCAAGCATACTCGCAACAACTTTCTTCATCTGTATCAACCTCCTTTCCTCAAAAGTATAGTATGTAGTATCTATATCAAGTGCGCGCGCACTGGATACCAAAATTATATGGTTTCAAAATATTTACGAAACCGGAGTATAAAAAACGCTCATGATCATATCCTGCATAGCATCTTCATCCACATGATACTCTTCGTACTCGTCACCCTGAACGGTTTTTCCCGGTACGGTATACATATCATCATCATTAAAATCATAACTCATAAGTTCATTGATCAAACTGGAAAAATCCACACTCGTAACCAGATAATCTTCAATCGAGTTGTATACACCCATAACGATAGAAGGATCATCTGCTGTCAAGGCCTTTAACCGGTCCATATAAGCAACGATGTACTGCTCCTCACGGCGCAGACGATCGGAAGCGCTGTCATATTTTTCAACATCTCTGCCTCTAAGATAATAATAGGCTTCCTGTCCGTTCAGGGTCACCTTATCCCCCTTATGCAGCTTCACATTGTGATCCGGATAGGAAATATTTTGTAAAACCTTTACTTTCACACCACCTACCGCATCATTCATCGTAGGAATTGCGCCCATGTTCATTGCAAGATAGCCACTGATTGGAATATTTCCAAACAAATCAGCCACTGCATCTGCACTGCGCTGACAACTGATACGCTTGGCATCTCCAAATGCATGTTGCAGACAAATCTGTCCCTGAATGGTTCCCATACGATATCCTTCTTTGTCACACAGCTTGATATCCGTCATCGTATTACGATTGATAGAAATCACCTGCAGTTTCTGATTCAAAGAATCCACAACCAAAAGAAACATCGCATCGGACTGTCCACCATTGGTATAATCCGACGCCGTCGCAACCGGATCATCGTTATCAATTCCCATCATAAGAAAAACCCGGAGATTAGAATTGTAACGGTAATCCTTTCCCTTGTAAGTGACTGTTCCCTCCTGCCACTTTTCCGGTTTCTCTGTCGATTGTGTAACCGTTCCAGCCACCTGCGCCGGTTCCTGTACATCCGAAGTCCCATTCTCATTGGTATCATAACCACCATTCTGCGCTTTGGTCTGCACCCCTACAACAATGATCAGAACAAGTATAACTGCCATGGCACCAGACAAAAAATACAATACATTATGCAGTTTTTCTGATGACTCATGAAATCTTTTCATTCTTTCGTTTTCTCTTCCTTCTTGCCATAATAGTTTCCATAGTAGCCGCCATAATAGCTTCCATAATAGCCATTCTCATAGCTGTTCTTCTTCATCTTTACTTTATTTAAAACAGCCCCAAGAATCCGGACTCCGGACACTTCCAGCTGCTTTTTGACATTCTGAATCATGCGGCTGCTTGCCATCCCCTGAGAAATAACAAGTATTGCGCCATCACAGTGTTTTGCGATCACGGCCGCATCAATGGCAGCACCAATCGGTGCGCAATCCAAAAGAACATAATTAAAATGTTCTTTTGCAAATTTTAGCAATTCAATAAAATAATTTTTTTCGAGTATTTCTGTAGGGTTCGGGACTGACGGTCCTGCAAAGATCATAAACAGTCCCGAAATCTCCGTTCCATACAAGACATCTTCTAGACGCTTCTGTCCGGATAGAAAATGGGAAAGTCCGTAAATCTCCCCCCCATCACTTGCCACTGCTCGCAAACGTCCCACATATACAGACTTGCGCATATCCGTATCAATCAAAAGCACTCGCTTTCCCGATTCGGTAAGCGAACGCGCCAAATCCATAGTTACCGTACTTTTCCCTTCATTTGGCATAGCAGAAGTGACCACGATTGTCTGAATGTCATCACCACAAAACTGTATATTCGTCTTTAGCGCACGCAACGACTCTTTCATTGCATATTTTTGTTCTTTTAACTTGCCAAACTTAACTGTCTTCATGCTTTATCTCCTGCCTGCATTTTGGATTTCTTTCTTTTTTTGCGAATTCCTTTTTTATTTCCACTGTGGCCTTCGCCGTCATCCTCAGCTTCTTCAAGCGGCAATGTTCCTAATACATTCAGTCCAAGTTTCTTCTCCACATCCTCTGCAGTAATAATCGTATCATTGAACAAATAAGAAATCACAATAATCGCCATTGCAAGAAAAGCTCCAAGTACAGCACCAATCAATGTATTCTTGATAATATTCGGGCTGACTGGCTCTCCGTCTGCATAACCCTTCTGAATAATCATTGGTGCATCCTGCACCATCTTGGCCGCAATAAATGTAGATCCTACATCAGCGATCTCATCTGCAATTTTCTTTGCCATCGCCGGATTCTCATCACGGACCGTTATCTCAAGGATTCGTGAATTGGCCGGATTGTTTAATGTCACCTTATCTTTTAACGAACGATACGTCTCATTCAGGCTCAGATTAACAATTACCTGTTCGAGTACCGGACGTCCTTCTACAACAACCATATAGTCATTCGTAAGACTGGTTCCAGTCTGAATGTCCGCAAGACTCGTAATAGAAGTACTCTTGGAAAGTACATAGAGCTGCGATGTCGATTCATACTTCGGCACGATCATATAGTGACTGACACCAAAAGCAATGCCACCACCAAGAACCGTCACCACAAGAATCAACAGCCACTGTGACAAAAGTACTGCCAACAGTTCCCGTAAATCAATTTCTATTTCATCATCAAATTCCTGTGTTTTTTCCATGTATATCTCCGTCTGTAAAAATCTAGAACTATTATACTATATCGGCATCTTTTTCGCAATTCTAAAGGGAGGACTAAAATTCAAATAAACGTTTCTCCAAAGCATCTGTACGATCAAGATATTCCTGTCCCAGTTTTTCAGCAATCACAGCCCTTCCTAATGCAAGATTCGGTTTCCGGCTGTCTAAATTATGGCAGTCACTGCCAAGCAGAACTTCTCCCTGCTGTTTTAATAATTTCAGGCACTTTCTACGCTTTTTCCAGTTCAGGAAAGGCCCTGCATTCATCTGCCGGTAGATTGGCAGATCCATTATTTCATCCCATACCTCTTTCCGTTTCTGAAAATCGTAAAAGCGTTCAATGTGTGCCAAAACAACTTTTATATTCGGTCGATTCACCAAAGCCCGGACATTGTCGAGCATATCACTTGTCCACTGGGTAAATGGCATCTCAAGCAATAAAATTCCAGTTTTCTGAATGCATAACTGTGAAATCATGGATGCCTGTCCGATTCCCGGAAAATAATACACCTCTGCGCCAAGGTACATTTTTGGCAGTTCTATATTCTGCTTTCCTGCTTCTTCCTGTAATCTCTCATAACTGTGCGCTCTTCGTTTCAAAAAGCGCTCCACAGAATCCTCATCTGCATAAAAATGCGGGGTAGCCACAATCGTATGAACTCCCTGCTTACGTTCTTCCTCTATCATTGCAAGTGACATCTGTGTATTTTTGCTTCCATCATCAATCCCCGGCAGTATATGTGAATGAAAATCAATCATTTTCTGTTTCCCTCCATATTGAACTAACATCACTATTATAGCAAAAAAATCCCGCAGAACATACTCTTCTGCGGGATTTTCTTATTGTTTATAATAATTTAATCTTTGAAATCCAGAAATTATTAGCAAACACCCTGTGCAAGCATAGCATCTACAACCTTCTCAAATCCGGCAATATTAGCACCTGCTACATAGTCTGTCTTTCCACCAACTGTTGCATCGTATCTCTTAGCAGCATCGCTGATGTTAGCGTAGATTGTCTCCATGATTCCCTTAAGCTTTCCATCAACTTCTTCGAATGTCCATGAAAGTCTCTCAGAGTTCTGGCTCATCTCAAGTGCAGATGTAGCAACACCACCGGCATTGGCAGCCTTACCACCTACGAAGAGAACTCCATTCTCCTGTAAGTACTTTGTAGCCTCAAGAGTTGTAGGCATGTTAGCACCCTCTGTTACGGATGTAACACCGTTAGCTACGAGCATCTTAGCATCTTCGATGTCTAACTCATTCTGAGTCGCACATGGAAGAGCAAGATCTACCTTGTACTGCCATACACCGTGCTCACCGTTCTGCTTAGCATGGTACTCAGCCGTTGACTTAGCAGCTGCATACTCTGTAAGACGTGCGCGCTTCACTTCCTTCACTTCCTTAAGGAGTGCAACATCAATTCCGTTTGGATCATAGATCCATCCTGTAGAATCAGAACATGTAACAACCTTAACGCCAAGCTGCTGTGCCTTCTCGATTGCGTAGATAGCAACGTTACCAGATCCGGAAACTGCTGCTGTCTTTCCCTCAAGGCTCATACCATGATCTTTCCATAATGCGTTTGTAAGATATAACAGACCATATCCGGTAGCCTGTGTACGAGCAAGTGATCCACCATATGTAAGTCCCTTACCTGTAAGTACACCTTCGAAAGATCCACGGATTCTCTTGTACTGTCCGAACATAAATCCGATTTCTCTTGCGCCAGTTCCGATATCTCCGGCTGGTACATCAACGTCTGCTCCGATATATTTAGAAAGTTCTGTCATAAAGCTCTGGCAGAATGCCATGATCTCTCTGTCTGATTTTCCCTTAGGATCGAAATCAGAACCACCTTTACCACCACCGATTGGAAGTGTTGTAAGAGAGTTTTTGAAGATCTGCTCAAAACCTAAGAATTTGATAATACCTAAGTTTACAGATGGGTGAAGTCTTAATCCTCCCTTGTATGGTCCAATCGCATTATTGAACTGTACACGGAATCCTCTGTTAACCTGAACCTGTCCATTGTCATCTACCCATGGAACACGGAACATGATCTGACGATCTGGCTCTGTAATTCTCTCAAGGATTGCATTCTTTCTGTATAAATCCTCATTTGCATCAATAACAGGTCTTAAAGAATCAAGAACCTCTGTTACTGCCTGTAAGAATTCAGGCTGATCTGCATTTTTCTTCTTTACTACTTCGAGTACTTCATCAACGTAACCCATTTTTGTATCTCCTTATCATATTATTTTTAACGACTCAGATCCATTAAGGACCTCAAATCGTCATATTTATTAATTAGTACACATCAACATCCTTATTCTAACGGAAAATGCAAGATTTTACAACAGAAATTTCTTTATTATTTTAAATTTCTACCACTTTAATGCTAAAAAGTCCCAAAAATGCAACAAAGCGATTCAAAACCTGCATTTTGAATCGCTCTTTTTTATCATTCTTGGTTATTTTTTACTATTTTCTACTCCTAAATAAGTATCTTGTTCGCCATATCATACTTATTTAGTATGAAACAGTTTGCACAAAAGATTTTATTCTTTTGTATCTTCCTCGCGATGAATCTTTGACCAGTCTACAAATTCAGATTCTTCATCCGTATCATAATAATTCAGATGGAAATAATCTACCATTTTTGCCAATGCAAAAATGAGTACTTCAGTCTCCTGCTCTGTCATCTGATCTGCTATATTTTTGATCATCTGGCGATGGAACTGCTCATGATGGTAATATGCACTGCGTCCTCTGTCTGTCAGCCGGACTTTAACCACACGCTTATCTTTTGTGCTTCGTTCGCGAATCACATAACCTTTGTCACACAATGCGTCCATGGCCTTGGTAAGTGTTCCTGTCGTAACGGACATCAGTTTGGCAACCGTCTTCATATTACGAGGTTCTTCAATACCAACAGCTTCAATAATATGCATATCATTGTAACTAATATCCTTAAATTCCTCTGTGATGAGACACTTTGATTCAATTTCCAATATATCCTTAAACAGTTTTACCAACAGCTCATTTAACGTTTCTTCGAGTGTCATCACTTTCTCCTCTGAGAATCTGTTCCAGACCTACCATTCAATTACACACGCTCCCCAGGTAAGTCCAGCGCCAAATCCTGCCATAACAATTTTATCCCCTTTGCTAATCATACCATCTTTTCTGACTTTATCAAGCAAAATCGGAACACTGGCAGCAGATATATTACCGCACTCTTCCAGATTCGTCGGAAACTTCTCCATCGGCTGACTCAGCCGCTTGGCCACGGACGCAATAATCCGCAGATTTGCCTGATGCAATATAAAAAGCTTCACATCATCCACCGGAACTTTGGCTTTCTCCAGCGCTTCACTGATTGCATGCGGAACAGTGCGCACTGCGAATTTATAAACCGCAGAACCTTCCATCTGTGTGAAGGAATACTGTTGTGCCCCCATCTGGTGATAGAGGTTGTTTACCGGACGGTTATCACATTTCAACGCCATTCCACCGCTTCCATCAGATCCCTGCACCATGCTCAAAAGCTGTTCGCCCTGTGCGCTGACAACCGCAGCCCCTGCACCGTCACCAAAAAGTACACAGGTACTTCTGTCGCCCCAGTCCATCATTTTGGAAAGTGTTTCAGCACCAATAATCAATGCATTCTTATATCTTCCTGTTTTAAAATAAGCATCCGCTGTCGCAAGTGCAAACAAAAATCCGGAGCATCCTGCTCCCAGATCAAAAGCGGTCGCGTTCTTTGCGCCTACTGCTGCCTGTACCTCGCATGCCAGTGTCGGGAATATGTAATCCGGTGATACTGTTGCGGCAATAATCAGGTCAAGATCAGCGATGGAGATTTTTGCCTCTTCCAAAGCTTTTTTTGCGGCCTCAACCGCCAACGATGTGGTAGTCTCCTTTACCGCTATATGTCTTTTTTGAATACCGGTACGTGTGCGGATCCACTCATCTGAGGTATCCATTACCCGCGCCAGGTCGTCATTCGTTACGACTTTTTCCGGGAGTGCACTTCCGGTTCCTAATATCTTCATCTAAATTCTCCTTCTGTCCTTTTTAGAATTTACGGAAACGATCATATCGTTCTGCCGAAAGCTGTTCTCCCGTCTTTCCATTCTGTGCCTTTAAGAACTTCTTCATGTTGCCCTTCATATAGTTTGCAATGGAAGCCAGTGCATCTTCGTCTGCACCACCAAATTCCGGAATAATATCGTCCACTACCTGCAGTTCTTTCAGATCCTGTGCGGTGATCTTCATTACCTCGGCAGCTTCTTTTGCACGTTTTCCGTCTTTCCACAGAATAGATGCGAATCCTTCCGGTGAAAGAATAGAATAAGTCGCATTTTCCATCATCCATACTTCATTTCCGACCGCCAGTGCAAGTGCTCCACCACTTCCACCTTCACCGATCATCAGACAGAGAATCGGAACTTTAATACCGGACATCTCATAAAGGTTTCTTGCAATTGCCTCGCCCTGTCCGTTTTCTTCCGCTTCTTTTCCAGGATAGGCGCCCGATGTATTTACAAATGTAATAATCGGACGGTTGAATTTTTCAGCCTGCTTCATCAGGCGGATTGCCTTACGGTATCCTTCCGGCGAAGGCATTCCATAATTGCGATATGCGCAGTCTTTCAAATCTTTTCCTTTATGTACACCAATGACAGTAACCGGCTGTCCGTCCAGATATGCAAAACCTCCGACAATTGCCGGATCATCCCGGAAATAGCGGTCTCCGTGCATCTCCATGAACTCATCAAAAATTGTATCAATGTAATCCACAGAAGCCAGACGTTTCATCTGACGGGCTGCTGTCACCTTATCCCATGCATTCATAGGTTTTGCCTTGACATTGCGCTCTTTCATCAGTTCGGTCGGCTCATAGTTGTCATCTTCACGCAATGGATCAAAGTTTGCATAACCGGTTCTCGACTCATGCATTTTCAAAATACGGTATAAAGTCATCTTTAAATCATCACGCTCGACGATTGCATCTACAAAGCCATGCTCTAACTGAAATTCTGCCCGCTGGAATCCTTCCGGCAGCTTCTGACCAATTGTCTGCTCGATGACACGCGGACCTGCAAAACCGATCAAGGCTTTCGGCTCGGCAAGTATAATATCACCAAGCATTGCAAAGCTGGCGGTAACTCCACCGGTCGTAGGGTCCGTAAGTACCGGCACATACAACAGACCTGCATCCGAATGACGCTTGACTGCTGCGGAAGTTTTTGCCATCTGCATCAGGGAAACGATTCCTTCCTGCATACGTGCTCCACCGGAACAGCAGAACAGGATGACCGGAAGTTTCTTTTCCGTTGCATCCTCCATGGCGCGGGTAATTTTCTCACCTACGACATGGCCCATACTTCCCATCATAAAACGTGCATCAATAACACCAAGTACCGTCTTCTGTCCGTAAATAGTACATTCACCGATCGTAACACCTTCGGAAAGTCCTGTCTTTTCCTGTGTTGCCGCAACCTTCTCTTCGTACTCCGGGAAATTCAAAGGATTGCCCGTCTTTTCCTCTTCGAACCAGTTCTCAAAGCTGCCTGCGTCTGCAACCATTTTGATACGGTTCTTAGCACGTACACGGAAATAATAGCCACATTCATAGCAGACATATTTATTCTTAACGACTCTCTTTTTATCTAACTCTTTCTTGCAGATCTTACAGGTGACGGTCTCCGGGACTTCCGGTGCCGGCTGCTGAACCACGCTTTCCTCTTTCTTTTCCGGTTCCTGTCCTTCTACCGCTTTCTCTGTCTCTTCTGCATTTTTGTTCAATGAAATATATTTCTTAAATAACATAACCTTACCTCTTATCCAATTGCAAAGGTCAGCTCTGCCGAGCAGGCCAGTTTACCATTTACGCGGGCCACCGCTTTTCCAACACCGATTGGTCCCTTTACCTTAATAATCTCAGTTTCCAAGATCAGTGTATCTCCCGGAACAACTTTCTGCTTGAATTTTGCCTGATTGATTCCTGCAAAATATGCAGTCTTGCCTTTCCATTCCGGTTGGGAGAGAATTGCAACTGCCCCGGTCTGCGCCAATGCTTCTATAATCAGCACGCCCGGCATCACCGGATTTCCCGGAAAATGACCGGCAAAATAAGGCTCATTAAATGTCACATTCTTTTTTGCAACTGCCCGTACGCCCGGTTCCACTTCCTCAACCGTATCGATGAGAAGAAACGGCTGTCTGTGTGGAAGGATTTCCATGATTTCCTGTGTTGTCATGCTCATATCCTTCCTCCTATGCCTCATACTTACGAATCAGAATACTTGCATTATGTCCACCAAATCCAAGTGAATTTGACAATGCATATGGTACTTCTTCCTCATAAGCCTCCTTACAGTAGTTCAGATCCATCTCTTCATCCGGAGTCTCATATCCAACCGTTCTGTGGATATATCCCTCTTCGATTTCCTTCACACAGGTAATAAACTCGACCGCACCTGCTGCACCGAGAAGATGACCGATCATGGACTTGGTAGAATTGATTCGGATATCCTTTGCATGATTCCCAAATGCGAGTTTGATTGCACGCGTTTCAAAGAGATCATTGTGATGTGTTCCAGTTCCATGTGCATTAATGTAAGTAATCTCTTCCGGTTTCACACCAGCATCATCCATTGCATTGGTCATAGCACGGGCTGCACCTGCACCATCTTCCAATGGGGAAGTGATATGATAAGCATCTGCAGAACATCCGTATCCCACAACTTCTGCATAAATCTTTGCGCCTCTTGCTTTTGCATGTTCAAGCTCTTCGAGTACAACAACACCTGCTCCCTCTCCGAGAACAAATCCGCTTCGGTTCTTATCAAATGGAAGGGAACATTTTGTCGGATCATCTACAGATGATAATGCTGTGAGTGCTGCGAATCCAGCGATTGCTGTCGGGCAGACACTTCCTTCCGTACCACCGGTCACCATAACATCTGCCTCACCATACTGGATACTGCGGAATGCTTCACCGATATTGTTCGTTCCTGTTGCACATGCAGTCACATCGTTGATTGTCTTTCCCTGTAATCCAAACTGAATAGACACGTTACCACACGCCATGTTCGAAATCATCATTGGTACAAAAATCGGATTCACACGTCCCGGTCCTTTTTCTACCAGTTTTGTATACTCACGCTCAATTGCCTGCAGGCTGCCGACACCAGAACCGATCGCTGTACCCACACGATACGGATCTTCCTTTGTCATATCCAGTCCTGCGTCTTCCAAAGCTTCTCTTGCAGCGGCTACCGCATACTGGGAAAAAAGCTCCATACGCTTTGCTGCTTTAAAATCCATATGTTCTTTTCCAACAAAGCCTTTTACTTCCGCAGCCAGATGTGCCTTATATTCGCTTGCATCAAACTTTGTAATTTCGGCAAATCCAAGCTTGCTTTCCTTGATGCCATTCCAAAACTCATCTACATTTAATCCGATTGGTGTGATTGCTCCCAATCCGGTTACAACAACTCTTCTCATATCTACTACTCTATCCTTTCTTAAATCGCCATGCCGCCGTCAACGGACAATACCTGACCTGTGATGTAATTCGCATCCGGGGATGCCAGGAAAGCAACTGCCTTTGCGATGTCCTGCGGATGTCCGATCTTTCCAAGTGGAATCTGGCTTTTTAAATTCTCTTTTACGCTGTCCGATAATGCATCTGTCATGTCCGTCTCTACAAAGCCCGGTGCTACAGCATTGACATTGATGCCTCGGCTTGCGAGTTCTCTCGCAACTGCCTTTGTGAGTCCGATCACCCCTGCCTTACTTGCAGAATAATTTGCCTGTCCGGCATTTCCAAGGATTCCGGATACCGATGATATATTGATAATTTTTCCTGCACGCTGCTTTAAGAAATAACGTGACATATGGCGGATTGTATTGAAACAGCCTTTCAGATTCGTATTGATGACAGCGTCGAAATCTTCCTCGCTCATCTTCATCAACAGTCCGTCTCTTGTAATTCCTGCGTTGTTTACGAGGATATCGATATGTGTATATTCTTTGATCAATGCAGTAATCATTGCTCCGCAGGCTTCGTAATCCGATACGCTGCACTGATATGCAACTGCATCGCCACCAGCTGCTTTGATTTCTGCAACTGTCTGTTCTGCTGCTTCTTTGGAACCATTGTAATTTACGATGACAAATGCGCCTTTTGCTGCAAGTTCAAGGGCGATTGCTTTACCAATTCCTCTGCCGGCACCTGTCACCAACGCATTCTTACCGGTTAACATAATTCTCGAAATCCTCCATCTTATCAATATTAAAGGTTGCGACATCACGGTTGATCTTGCGCATAAAACCAGAAAGACTGCGTCCCGGTCCGATCTCTACGAACTCATCCGCTCCATCTGCAATTAATCGCTCGATGGTCTGCTGCCAGCGAACGGACGAGGATACCTGACGGATCAAAAGATCCTTTACAGCAGATGCATCCTTTACATAATCTGCAGTAACATTGGATAAATATGGTATCTGAATATTCTGGATCTCTATATCTTTTAAAGCTTCACCGAGCTTTTCTCCTGCGCCTGTCAGTAACTGAGAATGGAACGGTCCACTCACTTTAAGAGGTACGACACGCTTTGCACCGGCTTCCTTGCACTGTGCACCAGCTTCCTCAACCGCTGCTGCAGCACCTGTGATAACGATCTGTCCCGGACAGTTATAATTAGCTACGGATACAACGTAATCTGTCTCTCTGGAATTCTTCCGCTGGTTCTCTACCTCCGCACAGATTGCAGCAATCTTATCGGCATCCAGCCCAAGAATTGCAGACATTGCACCACCAGTCGGATATGCTTCCTGCATATAGATGCCACGTTTTCTTACAACTGCAAATGCATCTTTTAATGTCATGGTGCCGGACGCGATCAACGCACCGTACTCGCCAAGACTTAATCCTGCGGTCACATCACATGTGATTCCTTTTGCCTTTAATGCTTCATAAATGGCAGCTTCCGTTGTCAGCATACAAATCTGTGTGTATTCTGTAATATTCAGCTTGTCATTCTCCTCGAAGCAAAGTGCTGCAACATCTAATCCGGTAACTTCACTTGCCAGATCATATACTGCCTTTGCTTCCGGAATGGAATCATAAAATTCTTTTCCCATGCCAATATACTGTGATCCCTGTCCCGGGAACATAAATACTCGTTTCATTCTCTTCTCCTAACTTTCGGATTCTGATTTATTATCTGTTCCAATTATCGATTCAATAATTTCTGTGCGGTATTCATAACATCTGCAATAATCTCTGCACAGGTTTCTTTCTTCTTTACCAGTCCAGCAGACTGTCCTGCCATAACACTTCCGTACATGACATCGCCTTCCACAACTGCCTTGCGAAGTGCACCGAGTGTCAGGTGCTCAAGTTCATCTAATGTTGCCCCTTCTTTTTCCAGCTTAAGATATTCTCTGGTCATCTTGTTGCGGATGACACGGATTGGATGTCCGGTAGACATACCGGTCACTTCTGAATCAATGTCCTTTGCCTTGATAATTCTATCCTTATAATTCTCATGTACAATAGATTCTTCTGCCACTACAAAGCGTGTTCCCATCTGAACCGCCTCTGCACCAAGCATCATAGCCGCTGCAAACCCTCTGCCGTCAGCAATACCACCGGCTGCGATCACCGGAATGGATACTGCATCCACGACTTGTGGTACCAGTGTCATTGTTGTCTGGGAGCCGATGTGTCCACCGGATTCTGTTCCCTCAGCCACCACTGCATCTGCTCCGCCACGTTCCATCAGTTTTGCCAATGCCACGCTGGCTACCACCGGGATTACTTTGATACCGGCAGCTTTCCACATATCCATGTATTTTGCCGGGTTTCCGGCACCTGTCGTAACGACCTTTACTTTTTCTTCTACTAATACCTTGGCAATCTCATCTGCTTCTGGATTCATCAGCATCAGGTTCACACCAAACGGTTTGTCAGTCTCCTTCTTTGCTGCCTGAATCTGCTCACGTACCCAGGATGCCGGAGCCCCACCAGCCCCTATAATACCAAGGCCGCCAGCGTTTGATACAGCGCTGGCGAGTTCATGAGTTGCTACCCAGGCCATTCCACCCTGGATAATCGGATATTCAATTCCAAGAAGTTCCGTAACTCTTGTCTTCATAATTATGCCTCTACACCCTTGTCCTCAAGATATTTGATTACATCGTTTACGGTAAGAATCTTCTCAAGATCTTCAGAAGGAATCTCAACACCGTACTCTTCTTCCAAAGACATAACAAGTTCAAATAAATCTAAGGAATCAGCCTCTAAATCCTCTTTGAATCTTGATTCTGGTGTAATGGTTGCTGCATCGACGTTTAACTGGTCTGCAATGATCTCTTTTAACTTCTCTAACATGGTTTTATCTCCTTTTCCTTTTGTAGTGTTTTACACTTTATTTTCTTTGACTACGAAATAATTTGACAATCAAACTATTTGCTAGGGAAAGTATATTTCAAAATAGTTTGATTGTCAAGATATTTCTGATAATTCCTTTGTATTCTATTATTTTCAGAGTTACTGTTCAGACGCAAAAAGGAGTTGCAGTCTGCAACTCCCTTTTCTATTTCCTCTATGAAATTATTCACATCTCATTTAAATCTGAAATGTTGACAAAGCATCCAGCAGACTTTCTGCCTTAGAAGTCAGACTCTGGGAAGCTTCATCCAGATTCTTGATTGCATCAATCTGTGTACCAGCCGCATTGTGTACGGAAGAAGAACAAGCAGCTGTCTTTGACGATGCATCTGTAATACTCTCAATGGCTGTCAAGGTCTCATTTCGTGCCCCGTTCATTTCCTGTACATTGTTGATGATCGTCTCCAAAGCTTCAAGGAGCTGAGCTACCAGGTCATCAATATGACGGAAAGATGCAGTGGTTTCTTCTACCGCCCCAGACTGTGAACTTACAACCGTTTCGGCCTGTCTTGCAATTTCTACAACCTGTCCGGTCTTTCCAATAATTTCATTTACAATCAATGAAATCTGGGAAGCAGAGGCCAGGCACTGATCTGCAAGTTTACGGATTTCTTCTGCAACGACAGAGAATCCTCTTCCTGCTTCGCCGGCACGGGCTGCCTCAATGGAAGCATTCAAAGACAACAGATTTGTCTGTTCTGCAATCTCGTTAATTGCCGAAACAATATGTCCGATTGACTTTGATTTTTCTTCTAGCTCTTCGATAGAAGTAATTACGTTTCTTGTAATTTCGGCTGTAGATTCTGCGCTCTTTGTCAAACTCTGTACGGATGAAATACCTGCGCTAATGGTTTCTCCGGTAATATTTGTAAGCTTTTCAATCTCATCAGCATTTGAACTTACATTATTAATCTTTCCAGAAAGCGAATCCATCTGATTCATGCAATTATCCGAGCTACTATCCAGTTTATTTACGCCATCTTCGATTTCAATGACCGCACTCTGGATATTCTTGGATGTCTCCATAAATGTTCCGGACGTCTGTGCCACATGAACCGCAGCTACACCGACCTGTTCACTCACTTCATTGACATCCTTGATCAAAGTTTTCATATGTGCAACCGTATCATTGACACCATCACACAATAATCCAAACTCATCTTTGTGTTTTGCTGTAAGATTAACTGTCAGATCACCATTTGATACCTTGCGCAACTGACGCAGAATGTAATGGATGGTTCCTGACATCTGTCTGGAAATAAGAACACCAAGTGCAAGTGCAAGAATCATACAGATCACAACCAATACGCTGGTCAGCTGCTTGATACCTGCGGACTGTTCCAAAAGACGGTCAGACGGAATCAAAGCCGTAACCATCAGATCTCCTGCGGAAAGTTTGCTGTATACGAACATATACTCTTTGCCTTTGAATGTAACCATCTGATTTCCAGACTCCGCCTTGCCTTCCAACGCTTTCTTATAGAAGCTCGTTCCATAAATAAGTGACTTGTCTGTGCTCACATTCCCATCTGAGAAAAATTCCTTACCATCCTGATCTGTAATCAGAGCAACATATCCACCTTTTCCCGGATTCAATGACTGCATCGTTGAACGGATAAACTCGTCGCTGATATTAACAATCATCATTGCAGACTGATTATTCATCTTCTTGGCGATACGGAAACAATAATTCTGAATATCCAGATCTAACGCTTTATCCGCATCCTCATTTACACCAAAGAAATACCAGTTTGTAGCACTGCTACTTGCAAGCTTTCCCTGTTCAGATTTTGTATAATTGCTGTAGACATCTCTCTGATATACTTTGCCCTTTCCGTCTATAGTCTTTTTTCCATCTGCAATAATGTAAACACTCTGTATCTTGCTGTCCAAAGCCATCTTATTCCGGAATCTGCCTTGATAGTCCTTACGAATAGAAGACTCATCATATACATCGAGAACTTTTCCGAAATACTTACGCAGGTCGGATTCCGTCAGATAGGTCTTAAATTCATCTTTCTCACTGGTAATTACCAGATTAATATACTGCTGCATGGTATTAGCTGTCTGCTGTACCGATTCCTTATATGTATTTACAATGGCGCTTGATGCCTTATTATAAGAAATAATACCAAGTACCAGTACACCGACAACCGGCAACAGAAACGATGCAATCAAACGCATCGCAATACTATGGTAAAATGGAATCTCCGACTTTTGTTTTGGTACTTTTTTCTTAGATTCTTTGGCTTTTATACCTTTTTTTCCTGTTGCCTTTTGGGCTTTTTCTTTCTTTGGTTTTGGAGCCTTCGCCGGTTTTGCAGACTTAACTTTCTTCACACGTACAGGCTTTTCTTTTTTCTTTTTCGTCTTTTCTTTCGAAATATTCTTCATTTCTTCTGTATTATCCATGTCTTGTACGCCTCCATCAGGGACTATTTTTTATCGTACTTTATTACCATTAATATACTATAACATGTCCAAAAAATCAATGAAGACCTTGCCTGATTTGTAACTTTTGTCAATATCTACTCCTGTTTTGGTAATCGTACGATTGCAATACTTTTTGCCGGCATTTCCAGCTGTCCCTGGGTAAGGCGAACCTCTTCCTTCGGTTTCAGAGTTAAATATCCTACAAGTTCAGCATCTGCCAGCTGTGTATCTCCAATATTTACAAAGCTGTTGCTATCTCCCAATTGGTACACAATTCCTATAGTACTTTCATCATAGGTTTTCGTAATTGCAGCCACAGAATCTTCACACAAGCTATCAATTTTTTCGATTGTTCCCCGGGCAATTTCCGGATTTTCATTTCTCAGGCGAAGCGCACGTTTATAATAATTCAAAATAGAATCCTCGTCCTCTTCCTGAACATCAACCCCATCAAATGGAGACTCAATTCCCTGGTCCATATCTGCCGGACCATTTGTCATGCCTGTTGCATCTGTCTTCGACCATACCATCGGAATTCGTTTATTCTCATCCTTCGTGCCAGAACTGTTCATTCCGATTTCTTCACCATAATATACAAACGGACTTCCATTCATGGTCATCAAAAGTCCTGCAGCCACTTTTATTTTCTCCGGATCATTGACGAGAACATTTGCGATACGTCCCATATCATGATTTGTCAGAAATGGTGCATCAATATAGTCCGGATTCTTAGCCGAAAAATCCTGCTGATATTTTAACATTGCATTGACCAGAATATTCGGGTCTCCCTTTCTCGTCGCGGAAACAAGTTTTCCCTTTGCTGTCCCCGCATCGAAATTGAACATACTCGGTGTTTTGCTTCCATAATAATCTGCGATAACATTTTCACTTGCCCATACTTCAGATACCATATAAAAATCTGGTTTTTTTTCTTTACAATAATTATAGTACCAATTCAAAACATCACTGTTGGCAACTGTGGCATTTTCTGTATAATGCATGGCTGCGTCCATACGGAATCCATCCACTCCCAAATCCATCCAGTAATCCGCAATATTCTCAAATTCGTTGCGGACAGCATCATTTTCCATATTCAGATCCGGCATTTCTGACCAGAAAGAACCTTCATACCACCAATTCGTTGTTCCCGGAACCTGATAATATGTCTGGCTCACCTTCTCATTAGAGAAATTGTAATAGCCTGCATATGGGCATACCGACAGATCCGGCTGCTCTCCATCTTTCAGTCCTGCAAGATACTCACATGCCTGTGTAAACCACGGATGCTTTGATGAACTGTGGTTCATAACAAGATCAATCACAAGACGAATGCCTTTTTCATGGCAGGCATCTACAAGCTTTTTGAAATCTTCTGCCGTTCCGTATGCCGAATCTACATTTTCGTAATCTTCTACATCATATTTATGATACGTCGGCGAAGGCATGATTGGCATAAGCCAGATACCATTGCATCCCAGATCCGTGATATAATCCAGCTTTTCTGCCACACCGTTTAAATCGCCCATACCATCTCCGTCACTGTCATAGAATGAGCCGACAAAAATTTCATAATAATTTCGGTAATTGTCATCCACGATATTCAGGTTTGCATCATCGTCGCCACCAGAAAACATACAACCGGTAAGCATAGATACAAACAACGCTAAAACTACAATGGTAGAAATAACCCTCTTTTTCATACATTTTCTCCTTTATGTTTGCTTATGCTGTATAGGCAATTCCAAAATAATTTCCTATACAGTAAAAAAACCAGCGGTCAATGACCGCCGGTTCGTTTTTACATGAATCTTTATTAACCTTTTACAGCGCCTGTCAGACCATCTACATAGAATTTCTGCATAAATACGAAGAGAATAGAGATTGGAATAGACACAATAACTGCGGCTGCAGCCCATCTTGTAAACCATCCGTTTACAAACTCTTTCTCCAGCATATTGTACAGGAGAAGTGATACCGTCCAATACTTATCCTTTGGTCCAACAATGACACGTACAAATACGAAGTCAAGCCATGGAGCAAGGAATGCGGTAAGGATCGTATATACAACGATTGGTTTACTGAGCGGAAGGATGATCTTGTAAAATACCTGGAACTGATTACATCCATCCAGAATCGCTGCCTCTGAGAGAGACTTTGGTACCGTATCAAAGAATCCCTTTGCGATATAAAATCCAACACCAGATCCTGCAGAATAAATCAGAATCAGAGCGATACGAAGTCCACTTCCCTCGGTCAGTCCAACTGCTTTTAAAATAAAGTATACAGCAACCATGGACATGAATGCCGGGAACAATCCAAGAATCATAGCCAGATTCATAAATGGCTTACGCATCTTAAAACGAAGTCTTGACATACAGTAAGATACACTCAGTACGAATGTCGTTGAAATCAAGCATGAAAAAATGGAAATAATCAACGTATTTATAAAGGCTCTCGGGAAATTCAACAATGTTGTCTCGGTAAAGAGTCTCTTATAATTGCTTAATGTCAATGTCTTCGGGAAGAAGTATGCAGTATATGCACCACCTTCTCCACGTAAACTTGTCATGATAATCCAAAAAATCGGGAATAACCAGATTACTACCAGGATGGCAAGGATTATATGTACCAGTGAATTTTTTGCAATTTTCTTTGCCCGGCCAGCAGTCATCGGGCGTTTGCTTACTTTTGCACTACTCATTACATGAATCCCTCCTCATCTTTGTATGCTTTCGTATTTCTATAGGTGACTAATGCCACAATAGAAAGAACGACGAATGTTAAAATACCGATAACGGCACCAATGTTGTAATACTGATAATCAACCGTCAGCTTATACAGCCATGTTACCAGCAAGTCTGTCTTACCTGCGGTCTCTCCGACTGGTGTAGGCTTTCCTGCAGATAACAGATAGATAACGTTAAAGTTATTGATGTTACCTGTGAACTGTGTAATGATATAAGGTCCCATAACAAACATGATGTAAGGCAATGTAATTTTTCTAAAGATCTGTGCTGCATTTGCACCATCGATTTTTGCCGCTTCGTATAATTCAGCTGGCACGTTCTGTAATACACCAGTAACCTGAAGCATGGTATATGGAATACCAACCCAACAGTTAATAAGGATTACGGAAACTCGTGCCCACATCGTGTTTGTCCAGAACGGAAGTGCTGTATCAATCCAGCCCCACTCCATCAACAGATTGTTGATAGCACCATTCTGCTGTAGCATCTGTCTCATAACAAGCAAAGATACGAACTGTGGTACTGCAATAGAAATAACGAAGCAGGTACGCCAGAATGCTTTACAATGTGTTTCCTTACGGTTAATTACGATTGCAAGAATCAATCCTAAGAAATTACATAAGAATGTGGCAAATACAGCCCAGACAATCGTCCAGCCTAAAACTCTCCAGAAAGTCTTACCGATTTTTCCACCAAATCCAAGTACCGTCTTAAAGCTGTCAAATCCTACCCAGTCAAACAACGTCAGATGCTTACCGATAGTAGAATAATTGGTAAATGCCATTGGAATCATGAATAACAATGGTAAAATTGTAAAAATAAGGATTCCCAACAATGGGAGAAACATTAATGTCTTATATAAATTTTTATCAAATAAACTCTTGACATCTTTGCCAAAAGAATTAATTTCTTTTCCTTCTTTTGCGAGACACTCTGTCATATATGCACTCTTTAAATTTTCAGCCCACATATAAATAAATGCAAGAGTGATCACAATGGTAGCGACACCATACAACAACAGCAGTACGGAATTGTCACCTTGTACATACTCATAAATCTGTTTTTGTTCGTTGAAAACTTCCTCCTGCTCTCTCCATCCAAGGGAAGGAAGCATAGAAAGATAATATGCACCTGCATTGACCATAAACATAATATAGCCAATTTCGATTGCTAAAAATATTAGACCTTTGATAATCTGCTTGTGGGCAATGTTTCCCAGTCCCATTATAAGCGCTGATAATTTAACTGTAAGCCCGCCCTTTATAAGTGCGTTGGACACAGTGTACGGTGTAGCAAAGTCCGACTTTTTTTTGTTTGCACCTATCATACTTATCCTCCCGGCACATCTCACTGCGCCAAATCAATATACTAATTTATTCCAAGGCTTCAGGGAAGATCCCCGAAACCTTGGAATTGTTTATTTATTTGCTTTTATCTGCAAATGACTACTCTGTAAGTGAGCTGTTTAACTGCTCGTTGAATGCTTCAGTTTTCTCTTTTGCATTGTCTGCTGTGATCTGTCCTTCAGCACCCTGTACGAATGCATCACCGAATGGTGTAGCTGCATCCCAGTATGCCTGCATTGGGATGATTGGCTGAGCGATAGAGCAATTTGTTGCTACGTTTGCCAGAGCTGCTGCAACTGCATCCTTAGCAACTTCTTCGTTAGAAGCAAGGTTTGTATTAACAGGAGCCTGCTTTCTTAACTCAAAATGCTTTAACTGTGCATCTTCGCTTCCTAAGTATGCAGCAAGCTTAACAGCAACTTCCTGATTCTTGCAGTTCGGGTTAACACCAATAGCCTTAGAACCAAGGAATGCCTTCAGCTGGCAGTCTTTTCCGTCAACGTTGATTGTAGGAAGGGCTGCAACACCAACGTTCTCCTCACCAAGGTTCTTAACTACTGCATCATAGTTCCAGTTACCATTGAAGTAAGCATTTACAGATCCATCCTTTAATCCGGCAAGACCAAGGGATCCCTCGTTGTTGTCCATTACGAAATTCTTGTTGTTGAATAAGTCTACAATATACTTTGTTACTGCTACAGCATTGTCTCCACCGAAGTCATATCCCTTAGATGCATCTGTACCATCTCCGAAGATTGTACATCCGTTTGCTGCATAGAAGGAAGCAAGATACCAACCATTGTCGAATGGGAAGGAAACTTTTCCTTTCTCAAGCATTGTATCAAGGCTCTTTACATCATCTTCTGAGAAGACTCTCTTATCATAATACATAAACCATGTATTTGGTGTATAAGGAACACCATAAATATCTCCGTTGTATGTAACTGTTGCTGCCATAGCTTCTGAGTTAGAAGACTTCACATAGTCTGCTGCATCTCCACCGAGCTTTGTTAATGCTCCGGCATCAACCAAATCAGCGATCTGGTCATTTGCATACATGAATACATCTGCTGCACTTGCAGGATCCTGTAATACAGTATCCTTAGCATCCGACTCTGAACATGTTACATAATCAAATGTAATGTTCCATTCTGGATGCTCCTCATTGAATGCCTCACACTCAGTCTTTAACCATGCACCCTGCGCATCATCAAGGTCCTCAGAAGGTCCCATAACTGTAAGTTTTACATCCTGGGTCTCAACCTGTGTATCCTTGGTTGTGCCTGTTGATCCACTCTGTGTTCCATTTGTTGTTCCCTTGTCGCTGCCACATCCAGCAAACATAGTAGCTGTCATTGCTGCAACGAGCATTGCTGATAATACTTTCTTTTTCATTGTCTTCCTCTCCTTTTTAAAATGATAAGTCAAAAGTATATATAAAACGCTCTCTGCGCCTTATATCAATAATGTAAGAATCTGTTGATTCCTATCTGCGGTACACAGCCGCAAGATTGCGGATCCATGCACTTCTTCCGGCATCCAGCTGTTCCTTGCACAGTCTCCAACGCCAGTTGTACCCCACCGTTGCCGGCTGGTTCATTCTTGCTTCATTCCCCAGCTTCAGGAAATCCTGCATCTGAATAATCGCAATATCTGCAATACTTGCATATGCACATCGGATTAATCCATCAACGATTTCTCCTCTATCTTTGATATTGAGATATTCGTAGAGATAAGCCAGTTCATATTCTGTCTTATTCCAAAAATATCCAACGATTGTCTCGTTGTCATGGGTTCCGGCATACACAACCATGTGCGGATCCGGATAATTGTGTGGCAGATGTTCATTGGCGGTATCACCATCAAACGCAAACATCAGCACCTTTGTTCCATACCATCCGGTCTTGGATAAGAGTTTCTTCACTCCCGGTATCAAAGCCTTTCCTCCAAGATCATCGGCGATCACTGGTGTTCCATCTAATACGGAATTGATTGCTTCCACCAGTTTTCTTCCCGGTCCTTTCATCCATTTGCCAACAGATGTGTCTTCCGCGTCTTTCGGAACCATGTAATTTTTCACGAATCCGGTAAAGTGGTCAATGCGAATAACATCAAACAGCTTTGCATTCATTGCAATTCGTTTTTTCCACCAGTCAAACCCATCCGCTTCCATGTTCTTCCAGTCATATAATGGGTTGCCCCAAATCTGACCCGTTTCGGAAAACTTATCCGGAACTGCAGCTGCAACATATGTTGCCTCTCCGTTTTCGTCCAATCGGAACTGCTCCGGGTGCAGCCATACATCCGCGCTGTCCAAACCGATAAAAAATGATACATCTCCAATCAGCTGTACGCCTTTTGTGTTGGCATATTCCCTAAGCCTTGACCATTGTTCAAAAAACTTGTATTGGCAAAACGCCCAAAACCTGATGTTATTATACAATGCTTTTCGGCATTTTGCAAGCGCAACCGGTTGTTTTTTTTTAATTTCTTCCGGCCAGTTTTGCCAGCGTTCATTTCCGTTGGTCTCTTTCAGTGCCATAAAGAGGCCGTAATCTTCGATCCAATCTGCATTTTCTTTCAAAAACTGCTGATATCCGGAATCGCTTTCGTCAAAACGTTCAAACGCCTGATGCAATACCCGGAACCGATTGTCAAACAATGTTGCATAATCGATGGTCGATTCATCCTGACCCCAGTTATAACAACTGATTTCGTCCTTTGTCAGCAATCCATCTTCTATGAGTTCGTCCAGATCAATCAGATATGGACTTCCAGCGAATGCTGACATCGTCTGATACGGGCTGTCGCCATAACTTGTAGGACCAACCGGAAGTATCTGCCAGTATTTCTGTTTCAAATCTACCAGAAGGTCAACAAACTGTCTGGCTGCATCTCCCAAAGTACCAATACCGTACGGTGACGGAAGACTTGATACTGCAAGGAGGATTCCCGAACCTCTGGTTACTTCTTGTGCTTCCAACTTATTTCCCACCTTGTCTCACGAACGTTTTCTATTTATTTTCATCATACTCCCCTATGTGGAAACGCTCCGAAAACTGTTTCGTGTTTTTTCGTATCTAAGCTTATTTTAGAATCTAAGTAGTGTTTTGTCAACGTTTTCCGGTACTTCCGAATCATTTTTTCCGTTTTCAACGTATTTGTTTGTATAATTTTGTGCATTTTCACAAGAACATTCATGGAATGTTTCGAAAATATTTTATTGAAACATTTGCAATGGTTTACAACAATGGATATAATACTTTTTGAAAGTTACAAACACATATAAAATTAAGGAGAAACAAATGGCAACGATTAAAGATATTGCAAATCGTCTCGGTGTATCCGTCAGCACTGTTTCCAAAGGATTAAATGGTGCCAGTGATATCAGCGATGAATTGCGACAGATTGTTTTAGATACCGCCGTAGAAATGGGATATTCCACAAAGCGTTCCAAAAAAGAAGAAAATCGTAAACTTTGTATTTTTATAGAGAATATGTCTTACCAGTCAATTGACGAATTCGGCTATGATCTGGTACTTGGATTTAAGCAGAATGCGTTCCGTCACAAATGGGATGTACATATCGTACCGGTCACCCCAACATTTCAGGAAGAAGAAAGGTATGACACTTATTTATTAAAAAACGGCTATTGTGGCGCATTTCTCATGGGATTTGCTTTACATGACGAATGGATGAAACAGTTAGAAGATACAACCATGCCAACAGTTCTGTTAGATAACTATATCGAAAACAATCCAAACGTTTGTTATATCGGTACAGACAGTTATGAAGGCATTTCCATGGCTGTCAATCATCTGTATACTCTCGGTCACAAAAACATCGCATTTTTGAACGGGTCTTTGTATTCCATGGTTTCCGACCAGCGTCAGGAAGCATTCGAAAATGCTATGCGCAAATTAGACCTGCCAGTTCGTGAAGACCTGATGGCCCACGGATATTATGTATCCGACAGCGCCAAATATCACGTACCCGGTTTCCTTGCTGCAGGAGCTACCGCAATCATGTGCGGTAATGACCTGATTGCCAAGGGTGTCATCGACGAATGTACGCAGCGCGGTTTCCGTATTCCGGAAGATATCAGTGTGGTTGGATTTGATGATCTATCCATCGCAGCAACTTTCGATCCGCCCCTTACTACAATCCGTCAGGAACGAAATGAAATCGGAAAATGCGCTTATGTAATTTTAAATTCTCTGATTCATCATATTTCCATCAGTAAGACATTACTTCGTCCAAAACTGATCGAACGCGAGTCTACTGCCCGCAGAATCAACAAGTAGTTACAAAAAAAAGACACATGCTTTCGCATGTGTCTTTTTCATGGGCAGAGGTGGATTCGAACCACCGAAGCAATTTGCAGCAGATTTACAGTCTGTCCCCTTTGGCCACTCGGGAATCCATCCATGTGCAGAACTTACGGGTATAACCCAAAGTCCTGACAAGTTATATTTATATCATAATCCCCTGCAAAAAGCAACAGTTTTTTCACAACTATTTTGCATCTCTGATGATCTCTCTGACAGGGGTTCCGTCTGTATCCGGAAGGTCTACTCCAAGAATCGCCGCATAAGTTGGCGCTTCATCAATGAGTCTGCCTTTTTCCAAAGTTACCTTCTCGGCAAAATCAGGTCCCTTAGCCATAAAAACAGGCTGTGGTCCTTTATCCGGCGTATAACCGTGCGATGCTCTGCCATATCTGTAATCTGTATCTCCAAAGGTTTCTACCAACGGTTTGGTTACACCTTCTCCAAAGGAAGTATAATCATCGGATTCTATAACAAAAGAGAATTCACCACCTAAATGAAAACGTTCTCTGGCTTCTGCCTCTGTATAGACTTCGCCGATTCCATAGACTCCTTCATCTCTCATCCAGCAAAGCAGTTTGAATACTCTGTGAGCTGTATTCTCATCTTCAGGATTCTTCAGATATACGACTGCTGAGAGACCGTTGGATAAGCAATATGCTTTCCAATCCGTTACTTTTCCTTCTTTGTCCACGGTAAGAAAACCATAATCTGCAAGCATGACATTGGGATTGATGATTCTGGAGATATCCATCTGTCCATGATCGCTGGTCACTACCAGGTTGGTCTGCCCTGCAAGTCCCAATTCTTCCTGTACTGCCATCAGCCGCTGTACGAAACGGTCTGTATCCCTGACTGCCTGATCTACCATCTGGTTAAAAATTCCATACTGGTGCCTTGCTCCATCAATATTGGCTGGATGAATCAGTAATACATCCGGCTGCTTCTCTCGAAGGACATCACAGGCGCAGGCGATAATGAACTCATCTATATAAGGATGTTCGTATTTTTTGAGTATTGTGCTGTTCTTCTTTACAATGGCAAGCATATCTTCATCACAGCCCGCCCTGCGGAATGCATCTTCCAGAGATTCTCCATTCTGTGGCACATACTCCGGTATTTTGTAGTCGATATCCTTATGGCAGCCGGTTACAGGCCAGAATACAGTTGCAGTAGTCAGCCCTTTTTCTTTGCATGCCGTGAAGATATCCTTTGAACGGATTACATCAGCGAACCAGTTCCATGGCGTTGGTTTCTCATTCATGATCAGTTTGAAATTACTGGTCACTCCATGTCTGTCAGGATAATTTCCGGTCATCATTGTGGTGTGGCATGGGTAAGTTACAGTCGGATAGATTGATCTGACACTTTTTATCATGCTTCCGCCATTTAAGTATGTCTGATATCCCGGCAGGCTGGTGAACAGAGGTAAATCCTCTGTCACCATGGCATCTGCTGAAAGTACAATTAATTTATTAGCCATTTCTTATTTCCTGCCTGTTCTACTGATTTAAGATCTTGTTTACTTTAGTTTCAAGGTCAGCCAGTGTAGAATCAATATCTGCACCATTTAAGTAGATAGCATCCAGCGCTTTCTCAATCTCTGCACCTGCCTCTGTATAGTTAGGGTTAGAGTAAGCTGCACGTTTTACGAACTGAAGCTGATCCAGTGCTACCTTGGCAAGTGGCATTTCTTCAAAATACTTCTGCATTGTGTCAGACTCGCCAGCGCTCTTTCTGGATGGCAGATAACCTGTCTTAATGGAAGACTTGATTGCCTGTTCTGTTTCTGTCATATATTTCATGAATTCCCACGCTGCTGCCTTTTCCTTATCAGAGATATTGCTCATCATAACAACGCAGCATCCGCCTGTAGGTGTACCATATTCCAATGCCTTTGGAATATATGCTGTGCCCAGTTCAAATCCAAGTTCATCAGCAATTGCAAGATTATCCTTTAAGCTTCCTGTAGAACCAAACCAGATCGCTGTGTTAAGGTTCTGTACATCTGTTGTAACTTTATCCTGTTCTGTATGATTGTATGCATGAACGATACCCTGATCGATCAGATCTCTCCAGAAGCCAATAACTTCCTTACCTTCCGCAGTATTAAGAAGTGTAGCATCTTCTGTCTCATTAAGGATAGAGCTTCCATGCTCAATCATAAATGCATCCAGTGTCCATAAGTAGCTGTACTGGGATACGCCGTATTTTCCTGTCTTCTCATGAACTGCTGTTGCTGCTGCCTTTAAGTCATCCCAGGTCTTGATATCCTTGTAATCCCATCCGGCTTCATTTAAGATTGTATTATTACAATACATAATAGGAGTACTTCTTAAATAGGGAAGTCCATAGATAGAATCATCTACATAGCAGTTAGGCAGAAGCCCTTCATAGAAATCGCCCATATCTACGCCGGATTCATTTACGTAGGAATCCAGATTTTCCAGCATGCCATTCTCTGCAAATCTTCTGATTGTACTGATCTCCATAACAGAAAGGGCAGGTGTCTCATTTGCAACGAAAGCTGCCTGAAGCTTCTGATGGCACTCATCATAGGTTCCCTGATATTCTGCGGTAACATGAATGCCTTTTTCTTTACCGATTGTCTCGTTAAAAGCCTCTGCAAGCTCCATATTATTTTCCTGGGTAGCGCCAGTCCAGCAGTACCAGTATTTTAATTCTGTTACATCCCCGGAAGCTGTATCTGTATTTGCTGTGTCTGTATTTGCTGTGTCTGCTGCAGTATCTGCTTTTGCTACTGCTTCTGCTGTAACTTCTGTGTTGGCTGTATTATCAGCTGCTGTGCTGCCGCAGCCGGATAATGCTCCCGCCATCATGCTGGCTGCCATTAATGTACTCAGTAATTGTGCTTTTTTTTTCATCTTCTCCTCATTTCTACGCCGATTCTATGTTGATAAAAGGCTGTTGGTTCGGCGTTCCCCAGCCGGTTCTATATAGTAAACTCCCATTAGGAATCTCTATCTCATCTTATTTCACACCCATATAGGTAAAGCCTTTGATAATCTGTTTCTGTGCCAGGAAATATACGATCAGAATTGGCAGCATCAGAATAATATTGCCTGCCATAAGTATGTGCTGGCACACACCTTCTTCTACGGTCTTTAACATCGTGACACCGAAAGGAAGGGTTCTGACTGCATCTGTTGTCGTCAATACGGATGGCCAGAAATAATCATTCCAGGTTCCCACGAAGGTAAGCATAGCCAGAGTCACTACAGTTGGTCTTGCTATCGGTAACATGATATGTGTAATGATCTTGAGTTCTCCTGCTTTATCCAGTCTGGCAGCTTCAATCAGCTCTTCGGGAATCTGCATGAAATTCTGTCTCAGCATAAAGATTCCAAAGGCGCTGGTTGCCTGGGGCAGAATCAGTGACCAGTATGTATTGATCATATTCCATTTGCTAAGCAGCAGGAAAATAGGCAGGAAAATAAGCTGTGCAGGAATCATCATGGTTGCAAGGATCATACCGAATCCCAGTTTCTTACCCTTGAATTCATATCTGGCAAAAGCATATGCTGCTGGAATTACTGTAATCATCTGCAAAACCAGAATCCCCAGCGTTACAATAATGGAATTCTTCAGGTACTGAACAAATGGAATTGCCTTGACTGCTTTCACAAAATTGATCCACTGTGGTTCCAGTACGAAAAATGACGGTGGGAACTGTAGTGTCTGTCCTAATGTCTTAATGGATGTCAATGCCATCCAGTAGAATGGCACGAAGAAGAGGACTAAAAGTATGATATTTATAATTCCTCTTAACGTTTTTGATATATATTGATACATATAATTGCTCCTTATTGATAATGTACTTTTTTCTGTAATCCGCAGAAGTATACAAGAGTGAGGATACTTACGATTACCATCAGTACGACACCCACTGTAGATGCATATCCGATTTTGTAATAGCGGAAGCCATACTGATAGATGTAATATACCAATGTCATTGTAGAATTCTGAGGTCCGCCATCCGTCATAACATTTACTGTCTCGAATACCTTAAATGAACTGATAATTGCTGTCAGTGTCAGGAAGAACAGTGTCGGTGAGAGCATTGGCAGTGTAATCTTGAAAAAGACAGTTCTGGAGCTTGCATGATCCAGCTCTGCTGCCTCATACAGATAAGAGGGTATGCTCTGCAATGCTGACAGGAAGATCAATGTGTAGTAGCCTGCGCCTTTCCAGATATTTACAATAATCAAGGAATACATTGCTACTTTAGGATCATTGAGCCACATTACCTTATCAATGCCGAAGAATCCCAGTGCATAATTTAAAAGTCCCAGATCCGTATCCATGATCCACATCCATACAAAAGCAATGGAAATCATGGGAAGTACATAAGGTGTGAACATGATACCCTGAATGAACCGGTTGATTTTTGTGTCCTTCTTCAGATATACAGCCAGAACAAGTCCAAGGATAATAGAACCTGCCACTGTCCAGAATGTGAATTTACATGTATTCATCAATACCTGCATGAATTCCGGGTCTGTAAATAAAGACACATAATTATCCAGTCCGATGAATTTCATTTCTCCTACCATATTCCATTTATAAAAGCTCAGCCGGAACATATAAATGATTGGGTAGATCAGAAATATCAGACTTGCTGCCATTGCAGGCGCTATCATAAGATAGGGAAGTAGTCTTCGGATCACGGTATTGCTTCCTACTGCCAGTTCCTGCCCTCTTACAGCCTTTTTACCGGGAATAGCTAATGTATCGCCATTTTGCGCTAAAATATCCATACTTATTATACCTTTCTATAACCTACATACTTTCTATCTTAATCTCTGCTGCTGTTCATCAAAATACACGATTTTATCCTGTGGAACATAAAGCTCGACCTGTCCATCGACTGCTTCTCTGTCATCAAAGATCTTCGCCTGGATGCGTCCATATGCTGTGTCGATTTTGTATAAAATCTCTGTTCCCAGCATTTCATGTGTGATAACAGTACCAGTGAGTCGTAATCCGTTCTCCTCTGCCTTTTCCCCATCTCTGAGCAGTCTGACATATTCCGGACGGAAGCCTGCATAAGCAGCCTGGAGATAAGGACAACTGTCTATGTTGAAATCACGGTTCATTTCCAAAATGTTCATTGGCGGTGTGCCTATGAACTGTGCCGTAAATACATTGTCCGGATTATGGTAGATTTCATATGGGGTTCCCTGCTGCATGATCTTACCCTGATGCATTAATACGATATGTGTTCCCATAGACATGGCTTCTACCTGATCGTGTGTCACATATACAAAGGTAGAACCCAGCTTATGATGAAGCTCTATCAAGTCAGTCCTTAACTGCGTTCTTAACTTGGCATCCAGATTTGACAAAGGCTCATCCATCAAAAATACTTCCGGTTTCTTTACCATGGCTCTTGCAAGTGCGACTCGCTGTCTTTGTCCACCTGATAAGGCATTGGGTTTTCTGTTGAGGTATTCTTCCAGACCGACTGACATGCTGACCTCCCGGATTCTTGCTTCTCTCTCTGCCTTAGGTACTTTACAGTTCTTTAAACCAAACTCTATATTTTCTTTTACAGTCATAGTCGGATAGAGTGCATAGTTCTGAAATACCATTGCAATTCCTCTGTCTCCCGGCTTGACCTCTTTCATGTCTTTACCACTTATGGATAAGGTTCCTTTGGTCTCCTGCTCTAATCCGGCGATCATACGCAGTGTCGTAGATTTGCCACAGCCGGAAGGTCCTAATAATACAGTAAAGCTGCCTTCTTCTATCTCCAGATTCAGATCCTCAATAACGGGAGCGTCCTTTCCATATGCTTTCTCAATATCCTGTAAAACAATTTTAGATTCCAATCTTCATCCCTGTCCTTTCTCTTCGCTTACAACACTAACAATACCAGCCCTGTGTAAACTTCATAATCATAGTTATGTAAAATGTTCTCGAAATTTAGGTATAAAAAAAGATGCTCCATATCCACGATATGAAACATCCTTTGCTCTGAAATCTATTTTATTTTGCATTGGCAGGCTCTATATTAATTGCCTTACCTTTGATCTTTACATTTTTCATTGCCTTTAAGACATCCTTGGCATTTTCCTTTGGTACTTCTACAAATGTATATTTATCATACAGGTCGATTGCACCTACCAGCTTGCCTGGAATGTTCGCCTCACCTGCAATCGCACCCAGAATATCCTTTGCTCTGACTTTCTGTGCCTTACCAATATTAATGAAGAGACGTACCATACCTTCTTCTGCGCCGGTATTTTCAAAATCAAAGTCTCCATTCCCGGAAGACTCCTCTTCATTGGCATCATTCTGTCCCAGGTACATCTTTAAGAAAGCTGCTGCAATGTCCATTGCTGTATAATCTGCAGCATTGACCTGTTCTTCAATCATATTAATCATTGTTGTCAGATCTTCTTCCTCTATAATGGAAGCCACTTTATCCATGACCTTCTCCATTTTCATCTGGTTCACGTCATTTAAGGATGGCACTGGCATTGCAAGAATCTTGGTTTTACAATAACGCATGATATCTTTTAATTTATAAACTTCCTTGCCTTTTACAAAAGTAAAGGAACGGCCTGTTCTGCCTGCACGGCCTGTTCTGCCGATACGATGTACATAGTATTCGTCGTCTTGTGGAATATCATAGTTAAATACTGCTTCCACATCATCTACATCAATACCGCGGGCTGCCACATCTGTTGCGATCAGAATATCTGTCTTGCCGCTGCGGAAGCTCTTCATAACACGGTCACGCTGTGCCTGACTCATATCGCCGTGAAGCCCCTCTGCGAAATATCCTCTGCCCTTTAATACCTCTGTCAGATCATCTACCATTTTCTTGGTATTACAGAATACCAGGGAAAGCTTTGGCTCATAGAAATCCAGTAATCTTGTCAGGACTTCTATCTTATCCTTGCGCTTCACATCCAGATAATACTGCTCGATCTTTGGAACGGTAAGCTCCTTCTTTACGACCTTGATCATCTTGGCATCCGGCTTCTGGTAATTCTTGGTAATCTCCAGAATTGCCTTAGGCATGGTAGCAGAGAAAAGGATTGTCTGTCTGTCTTCCGTCTGGATATACTCAAGAACAGTCTCAATATCCTCTCTGAATCCCATGTTCAGCATTTCATCTGCTTCATCCAGAACAATTGTATTTACATAGTCACAACGAATGGTCTTACGGCGCAGATGATCCATCACACGGCCAGGGGTACCAATAATGACCTGCGTGCCCTTCAGCGCGCGGATCTGCTTGTTGATATCCTGTCCGCCATAGATAGGGAGTACCTTTATACCGTGCATATACTTGGCAAGCTTTCTGATCTCTTCTGCTGCCTGTACTGCCAGCTCTCTGGTCGGACACAGGATCAATGCCTGTGGATGCTTAATATCTTTATTCAGGTTAACCTTCTCCAATACAGGAATACCAAAGGCTGCTGTCTTACCTGTACCTGTCTGCGCCTGTCCAATCACATCGTAGCCCTGCATGGCTACAGGAATCGCCTGTGCCTGGATGGGAGAAGCTTCCTCAAATCCCATTTCCTTCACGCCACGCAGTATCTCCTGACACAAATCTAACTCATCAAATCTGACTGTTTCCATATATACCTACTTTCTATTCTCAAAACCCACACAAATAAGCGCATGCTTTTATGCCAAGCATGCGCTTATCATTACAACAATCTATAAAATATTATCAGAAACAACTATGGAAGTCAATAGGCACCTTCAAAAAATTTCTCTGCTTTGCTAACTTTTTATTGCGGTGTTTTAATACAATTCCAGACTGTGGAAGCAAGGATACTTTCAGTTTTCCTCTATGCACAGGAAGCTCTGCGGATTCTGTATTATAACCATCTCTTGTTGTTACCATGATACGCTCCATCGTAGTCTCCACCGGTATTCCTGCCTGCCATACCGGCATGGAAATATCCTTTATGGATTCTCCGCAGTTAACAATTACGATTATCTGCTCTTTCTGTGTGAATCGGGCATAAGCCGTTACATAGGGCTGTACATATAAGACCAGAATGGAACCTGTCTTTAATTCGGGATTCTGTTTATGAATCCGTATCATTGCCCTGTAGAAACCTATCAGCTCTTTATCCTCATGTCCCCAGGGGTATGTTCTGCGGCTGTCCGGGTCTGTGAATCCACATACGCCGGCTTCATCTCCATAATAAATAACCGGTGAACCGGGCCAGGTCATCTGCATGATAACAGCCTCCCGCAATACCGCCTTACTTACTTCAAGCTCTGCCTTTTGCCCTGGTGTATTCTCAATCCTGCCTACTGTGTGGTTAGTACGGGTCAGGAATCTGGCATTATCATGATTGGATAATTCATTCATTGCCGTTACTGCGCATTGATTGGTGAAGCCCATATTGCCTGTCTCCACGGATGTCCAGAAAATATCAGAATTGCCCAGCCATTCCCGTCTATACTGGTTCGCATGTCTCTCCATTCCTGTCAGGAACCAGGATACAGGCTCCATGAATGCCTCACAGTTCATGACAGAATCCCATTCGCCACCCATAAGCCAGCTCTTGGCAGGACCATAATGCTCTGCTATGATCAACGCTTCCGGATTGGCAGCCTTTACCGCCTTACGGAAATCCTGCCAGAAATGATGATTCCATTCTCTGTTATTGCCTACACTGGCTGCAACATCTACTCTCCAGCCATCTGCACAGAATGGTTTTGATACCCACTTTACAGCGACAGACAAAATATACTCATACAGCTTGCGTGAATTCTCATAATTGAATTTGGCATAAGCTTCATAGCCCCACCAGTTCTCATAGGAGTTGGCATCCTGCGGATTCTTATACTGAAAGTACTCACGGTATGGGCTGTTGGAATCCTGATATGCACCCTTTATGCTACAGGTATCTCCATTGGCATAAATACCTTCTTTATCCATAAAGCGGTGCCATGAACCACAGCAATAGAAAACACCATCCAGAATGACCTTCATACCGCGCTTGTGAGCTTCTTCTACCATCCTGGCAAATAACCGGTCACTGGCTTCCAGGTTCTCTCTATCGGTAGTAATGCCACGATACTGCTCATATCCATCTTTTAGACCACATTCTTTTCTATTCACGATCTTACCAAAATGTGGATCTATATGTCTGTAATCCTGAATATCATATTTATGACTCGAAGGTGATACAAAAATCGGATTCAGGTATAGAACCTCTATTCCCAGTCCTTCCAGATAGTCCATTTTATCTATGATGCCCTGAAGATCTCCGCCATAGAAGGTTCCCTCATCCGTGCGGCTTACAGAGTCATTCCAGTGTCCGGCATGCTTTACCGGTCTGCCCTGATAGAAATATTCATCATTTACTACATCATTGGAGGAATCACCATTGTAAAAGCGGTCAACATAGATCTGATATACAACTGCGCCTTTTGCCCAATCCGGGGTGGCAAATCCGGGTACCAGAATAAAATCATACCGGGCTTCTTCACTCTTACTGATACCCAGCCGATTATAATAACAGCTCTCATCCTCTGCTTCAACTTCAAAATGATAATATATCGGTTCATCTGTTAAGCGTATGTGATAAGCATAATAGTCAAACATATCATCAAAGCTGTCTTTTCGCATAATTGCTTTCTGACCATTATAGCAGATCGTGACTCTGTCAACATTTCCACGTCCTGTTCTGAAACGTACTTTTACTCTGGTATGAGACATAGGCTCCACAGGAGTCAGATAATTCTGCGTCATATCTGTGTACAATGCTTTTTTGTGAAAACTCATGGAATCCTCCCATTATGATGCTATTACGCATTTACTGTGCAAGGAACCTCTCAATAACATCTATTGTCCCTTTGGTTCCCTTATATTGTGCTGCATAGGTCTGCCAGCCAAACTTCTCTCTTGGTATCGCCAGATTCTCTTCCACATCTTCGATAAAAAGGATCTGACTGCCGGACATGTTACTGTCCTTCTCCACCAGGCGATATGCTTCCAGATCCGGTTTCATACAACCGGTCTCATAAGACAGCCATCTGTAATCGTAATTCTCCCAGCCCAGCTGTCTGTTCTGGCGTGGTCCATCCAATACGGTAAGATTGGACAATATTCCCGTATAGCATCTCTCCTGTAGACCTGCCAGATATCTGGCAAGCTCCCTGTCATAAGGTGTATCTGATGTAATCTGTGTGTAAATATCCATAAAATCTATATACAGCTCCGGATGCACTTCAATATGACATGCAGCAAAAAGCTTATCCAGATATGGCTGCAGCTTCTTAGTACCTGCAATCTCATTAATCGGTACACCATCAACCATAAGAGACTGTTCAAATACCTCTTTAAAATTAAGTGGTAACGGTTCCGTTGTGAACTGCTCCAATACATGCTTTACGACATTATGTGCCAGGTAGCTTTCTTCGCTGTGGGATTCAACCACTCCGCCCCAGTCCATAATTACAAGTTTGTCTTTCTTCATATCAATAACCACGCCCTTCCGACTTCTGCAAATCTTTTTATTTTATCCTAGCACCTTTTAACTTAAATACATACAGACACTTTATGTTTTTTGTCGGATTCGTATAAAAACAAGAGGCGTTCAGATTGAATGCCTCTTGTTCATGATAGCCTTATTTTTCTGATTCTGAACCAACATCTGCAAGGGAAGTATCCTCTGTCTGAGCCTCTTCATTCTTCAGGTTCTCTACAACATTTTCAAAAATGGACTGATCAGAATCTGCCTTCAATGTAAACTTATTCGTATTCTTGGCAAGTGTCTCAGACATGATTACGATCTGTTCCACATCCTTCTTACACTCTGCTACCAGATTGCCAAGCTGCTGCATGGATGCGGATGTCTCTTCTGTACTTGCTGCATTCTCCTGTGCGATAGCTGCCAGATTATCCACAGCTCCCATAACAGAATTCTTCAGATTATTCAGCTGTTCTACTTCATTACGGATATTGTCTACAGCGTCACCTACCATGCCAATCTCTTTATTCAGATCACCAAATACGCTCTTGGTCTGATTGAGTTCAGCTCCCTGCTGGTCAATCATATCTGTAACCTTCTTCATGGTGTCTACAGTCGTATTGGAATTACGGATCAGCATCTCAATGATACCTGTAATCTGACTTGCTGACTCTCTGGACTGCTCTGCCAGCTTCCTGATCTCATCTGCTACAACTGCAAATCCCTTACCATGTTCACCGGCTCTTGCCGCCTCAATACTTGCATTTAATGACAACAGGTTGGTCTGGTCTGCAATATCTGTAATCACATCTGCTGCTGACTGAATCTCCTGTGCCGACTGATTGGTTACATTGGTCTGTTCATATACAATATCAAATGCTTCCTTGGTTTCATCACTGATCTTGATCAGTTTTACCAGCGTATTATCTACGCTGCGGTTATAATCACGCATATTGTTTGTGCTTCCAACCAGATTTTCTATATTACCTGTCGTACTTTCAATGGCATCGCCCATTCCCTGTACTTCACTGCTTACATTCTGTGTCTCCTGTGCCTGCTGGGTAGAGCCTTTTGCCATTTCTTCTACAGCAGTGTCTACATTCGTGATATACTCTGTCATGCTTCCAAAGGACTCTTCAAATCCTGTGGAGATCTTATCCAGACTTTCAGAAGTATGGAAGATACTGGTTATGACTTCTGCCATATTCTGTATCAGAGCATGTACACTTCTTGCGATATCACCGATTTCATCAGAACGCTGAACCAGCTTATTACCAACCTCTGTATTCAGGCTGCCCTGTGCAACGGCATCCAGATTGGAGATCACATTACGGATTGCACCAAGTAATACAACAACAAATGCAATGGTCACACCTACACCTGCTAACATAACAATACACAGGAAAATAATATTCTTAGTCAGATTGGAACGGTATACACTGTCTACCAGGTCTGCATTCAGACCTACGAATGTCATACCAATGATTTCATCTGAATTATGCTGGTATAACGGTGCATAAGAGCCATAATACTCTATTCCACCCAAATCTATACTGTCAGAATAATATTCCTGTCCCTGATTCAGAACTGCCTCTACTACTTCAGGGGACGCCTGTTCTCCTACCATATGGTTGCCCTGATCATCTACAAGGCTTGTTGCCACACGGGTATCACCATAGAATACACTGACCTGTAAATCTACTTCTTTACTGAAATTATCAAAGAATTCTGTATTGTCACTGATATTCTTCTTGCCCTTGTAGAACTTGCCATTGCTGTACATATAAGTACCATTCGCCAGATTACCCACTGATACGCTGAAAGCATACTGCGCAAGGTTCAGCTCATGCTTTACCATTTTATCCGATACATCCATACAGACAGAACGTATGGCAAGAATCGCTAACGTGCATAAAATCAACATAGGTATTGCAATGACAAGCAGCAGCCTCATCATCAGGCGTAATCCGCCTTTTTTCTTGTTTTCTTCCATATTATAAACCCGCCTTTCCATACAAGAAATCTCATATTTCGTTTTATATCCCTCATAAACGTGAAAAAGACAGAAAAAGGGCAAAGTCATCTTTTCAGCCTCGCCCTTTTGTCTTTGTTGACCCAAAAATATGTTATCATATTTTTGGAAACATTACAATAAATTATCACAATTTATACAAATTTATGCTCTTAAAAACAGTTATTTTATGTCAATTATTACTCTGTGAATAAAGGTGTAGAATAATATCTGTCTCCGCTATCAGGTAATAATGCTACAATTGTCTTACCTTCAAATTCCGGACGCTGTGCCAGCTGTAATGCTGCATATAATGCTGCACCGGAAGAAATACCTGTCAGGATACCTTCTTTCTTGGTCAGTTCCTTGGAAGCTGCAAATGCATCATCATTCTCTACAGTAATAATTTCATCATATACAGCAGTATCCAATACCTTAGGTACAAATCCTGCACCGATACCCTGAATCTTGTGTGCACCAGCCTTGCCTTGGGATAATACAGGTGAAGAAGCAGGCTCTACTGCAACGACCTTCACATCAGGATTCTGCTCTTTGAGGTATTTACCTGTACCGGTTACTGTTCCGCCAGTACCAACACCTGCTACGAATGCATCTACCTTACCATCTGTATCTCTCCAGATTTCAGGCCCTGTTGTCTCATAATGTACCTTAGGGTTAGCAGGATTGTCGAACTGTTCTGGAATAAAGGAACCTTCAATCTCCTTAGCCAGCTCTTCTGCCTTGGCAATCGCTCCCTTCATACCCTTGCTGCCTTCTGTTAAGACAATCTCTGCGCCATATGCTTTCAAAATATTACGCCTTTCAACACTCATGGTCTCAGGCATGGTAAGGATTGCACGATATCCCTTTGCAGCTGCGATTGCTGCAAGACCGATACCTGTATTACCTGAGGTAGGCTCAATGATTACAGAACCTTCCTTTAAAATGCCCTTCTTTTCTGCATCTTCAATCATTGCCTGTGCAATTCTGTCCTTTACACTTCCTGCCGGATTACGGTACTCCAGTTTAACAAGAACCTTTGCTTTCAGGTTATAAGCCTTCTCCAAATTTGCAACCTCTACTAAAGGTGTGTTTCCAATTAAATCCAAAAATCCGCGATAAATATTTGCCATTGTTCTGATTCCTTTCTTTTTTTACTTTCTCTGTTATTCTGAAATAGCCTTAAATGCTTCGTCCAGATCTTCGATAATATCATCAATATGCTCTGTACCAATAGATAAACGAATGGTATTAGGCTTGATACCCTGATCTGCTTTCTCCTCATCATTTAGCTCTGCATGTGTTGTGGATGCAGGATGAATGACCAGTGATTTTACATCTGCTACATTGGCAAGCAGGGAGAATAACTCCAGGTTGTCAATGAATTTCTTAGCTGTTTTATCATCGCCCTTAATCTCGAAGGTGAAGATAGATCCACCTCCGTTAGGGAAGTATTTCTTATATAATCTCTGCTGCTCAGGATCTGTAGTTACTGCCGGATGATTGACTTTCTCTACCAGCGGATGCTTGGAAAGATAATCTACTACCTTCAGTGCATTCTCTACATGTCTCTCTACTCTAAGAGATAATGTCTCCAGTCCCTGTAAGAAGATAAATGCATGGAACGGAGAAAGTGTTGCACCTGTATCACGAAGCAGGATTGCACGGATTCTTGTAATAAATGCTGCCGGACCTGCTGCATCTACGAAGCTGATACCATGATAACTTGGGTTCGGCTCTGTGAACTGAGGGAATTTACCACTGGCTTTCCAGTCAAATTTACCTGCATCTACAATGACACCACCGATTGTTGTTCCGTGTCCGCCAATGAACTTGGTAGCGGAATGAATGACAACATCTGCGCCATACTCAATCGGGCGAACCAGATAAGGAGTTGCAAATGTGCTGTCTACTACAAGAGGAATCCCATGTGCATGAGCAATCTTGGCAATTGCTTCAATATCTGTTACTTCTGAATTGGGATTGCCCTTGCATCTGTAACCGGGTCTGGAGCTTCCTGGCCTACATGCAACTGTAATGTTTCAAATTTTAAATCTCTATCTGCATAATTCTTCTTACTCATAATAATCATACCTTTCTTTTCTCTATAGGATTTTATGTATCTCTTGCTGTATTTCTAATCGAATCAACAACAGCAACACATTCGTCCTTTTGTCCATTCTTTCATTTCACTCATATGTTGCCCTCCTTTTCCTATCTGTTTTGTATGATTTAAGTCATGTTTGAATCATACTATCTATTCCCTACTTTGTCAATAGGTTTTTATGTATTTATTGCAAAAAATATGCAGCGACTTGCGCTGCACATTTTCTAATACCTAATACTCTTCATCCTGAATTTTCTCTTCTATATCATTGACCGGTTTCTCCAGTCCTTCGATCTTAATGTTGTTTTTCTCTGCATAATCCCATAATGCTGCGTGAATTGCTTCTTCTGCCAGCAAAGAGCAGTGAACCTTTACAGGTGGAAGTCCATCCAAAGCTTCCATAACTGCCTTATTGGTTACTTCCAGTGCCTGCTGGATTGTCTTTCCCTTAACCAGCTCTGTTGCCATACTGCTGGTGGCTACTGCTGCACCACAGCCAAAGGTCTTAAACTTGGCTTCCTGAATGATACCGTTATCGTCAATATCAAGATACATACGCATGATATCTCCACACTTGGCATTACCGACAGTACCTACACCACTTGGGTTCTCTATTTCTCCAACATTACGGGGATTGTTAAAATGATCCATTACTTTTTCACTATACATATCTGTTTCCACGCCTTTCCGTTATTTATTGTGTTTTACGAAATCTTCATATAATGGTGACATCTCACGAAGTCTTGCCACAATCTTCTTTAACTGGTCTACTGTGAAATCAATGTCTTCCAGTGTTGTCTCTTCCGAAAGAGTCAGTCTCAGGGAGCCGTGTGCGATCTCATGAGGCAGTCCGATAGCAAGCAATACATGGGACGGGTCCAGAGAGCCTGATGTGCAGGCAGAACCTGACGATGCGCAGATGCCCTGCTGGTCTAACAGAATCAGAAGGGATTCTCCTTCGATAAAACGGAAGCAGAAATTGGCATTTCCAGGCAATCTCTTTGTTCTGTCACCATTGAGACGGCTGTATGGAATCTCTGCCAGTACACGCTCAATCAGATGGTCACGAAGCTTCGTCTCTTTCTCAATATTCTTCTCCATATCCCTGGCTGCTGCTGATGCTGCTGTACCCAGCCCAACAATGCCCGGTGTATTGTGCGTACCTGCACGTCTGGAACGCTCCTGTGCACCGCCGTGTACAAAAGAACCGATACGGATGCCCTTTCTAATATAGAGGAAACCGATTCCCTTAGGTGCATGCAGCTTATGACCGCTGGCACTGAGCATATCAATATGCATTTCATCTACATTAAGGGGAATGTGTCCATAAGCCTGTACTGCATCTGTATGAAAAGCAATGCCATGCTCTTTTGCAATTGCACCAATCTCTTCCAATGGTTCTATGGTTCCGATTTCATTATTGGCTGCCATAATAGAAATCAGAATGGTATCCGGTCTGATGGCTGCTTTCAGTTCATCCAGGCTGATAAGACCATTCTCATCTACCTTTAAATAAGTTACTTCAAAGCCGTGTTTCTCCAGATATTGACAGACATGGAGTACTGCATGATGTTCAATTACAGATGTAATGATGTGTCTGCCCTTGTCCTGATTGGCTTCTGCATAAGCCTTGATTGCCCAGTTATCAGATTCACTGCCGCCCGCTGTAAAATAAATCTCATTAGGCTGTGCACCAATCAGAGAGGCAACCTCCTCTCTTGCATCATCCACTGCCTTGCGGCTCTTGGCTGCAAAGCTGTAAATCGCTGATGGATTCGCATATACTTCGTAAAAATAAGGTATTATTGATTCAAATACTTCGTCTGTTACTTTCGTTGTTGCTGCATTATCAAGATATATCATATCCTGGTTCCTCCTTTTCCTACTATCCCTATGTGTTTAGTGTATTTTTATTCCGATAGAAAAGCGCACCATTCATGCGCCTTCCTGATAAGCGAACGCATATTAAATAATATAATCGTTAGCTGCCTTTTCCTGTTCAATGTCAAGTAAATCCTGTACCGTCATATTATCAATTACATTGTTCACCGCTTCATAAATCTTACGGTATACCTCTACAGTAGCACATTTCCCGTTTCTTTCACAGGGAAGTGCATTATCTGATAAACAGTCCACCGGTGCCAGAGAGCCTTCTGTCAGTCTCAGTATCATACCAACCGTGTACTGCTGCGGCTGTCTCACCAGCTGATAACCACCCTGTGCACCACGGGTACTTCTGACATAACCCGCCTTATTCAGTACAGCTACGATCTGTTCCATATATTTCTCAGAGATATCCTGCCTGGCAGCAATATCTTTCAGTTTCACAGTCTCTCCCATATGACCCGCCAGATCCATCATAATACGCAATGCATATCTGCCCTTGGTCGATATTGTCATATCTATTTCCTCCTGTTTCAATCGCTATATCCTTTATAACACGATATGAAAGCAACGTCAATAGTAAATTCCTATCTTTTCAATAGGAATTATAGAAAACAATTGTCAGGATGCCGGCTGCCATCGCAAGAAGCATTGGTTCCATCACCGAAACAACCAGTATTCCTGCGTAAGAACGCTTATAATAATAATGTCTGCGCCAGTCCTGATATGTCCAGAACGCACCAAGTAATCCACATAATATGACTTGTACTGCAATAATTATCCACACAGGGTAGGATATCTGTCTACTTTCCTGCTGTTTTGCCGGTTGCATGACCTGTCTTTCAAAGGAAAAAGTACTTCCATCATGCATGCGGATATCCAATGCATCCTTAGCCTGTGCTGCCTCTATCCCCAGTTTCTCCATATAAGAGGCATACCATTCATAAGATGTCAAAGTATATAACTGCCCAAACAGTACTTCATTGACCACTCCTGTCAGCACTGCATCTTCCTTCTCCAATACCTGTATTCCCCTGTTCAAGTCATCTGACTGTAGTTGCAACAGGACATTATCTTCGATTACATAGCCACATTCGGCTTTTCCTGTAATCACCTGTCTGCGCAGCTCTTCTTCACTGTCTACAGCCTGGAATTCTACCAGTCCCTGATAGGAATCCAGCAGTGCCTGCACAGCTTCCTCATTGGTATAATATACCGCCCGCAGAATTGTATCTGAACCTCTCTCTGCCCTGATCATGACGCAGGATAATATAGTTGTACAGATGAGGCAGAACCAGAAGCTTTTTCTGTGCATTAGTCTTCGAAAAAGAATTGCAGATACAGAACTTCCTGTTTTATTCATAAAATGCACAGGTCTGATATCCTTTTCCCGCTCTTCTCTATGCATCAGAATAACTTCGGCTATTGTAAACAGAATGATCCAGCCAATGAGCACAAGACAGGTCTTGCCAAATTGCTGTTTTCTGCCTGTAAGGATCATAGTAAAGGCTTCCTTGATATAAGTGGCTGGAATAAACTGTGCAATTTTACCTACGATCTGCGGTAATATGGCAGAGGGAAGAAAACATCCTGAAAGATAGCCCTGTATCAGCCCTGACATGCAGGTTATCAGCATCGTTGTGTTGGCACGTCTGGTCAGACTGTATACAAGCTGTGTATATGCACCACTACATAATAGCAGTAGCAAAAGCAGAATTATATTTCTTCCTGTTATCTCCCATGATGGAATCCAGCTTCTGCATGAAGGAATCCATGTGGCAAGATAGGGAATCACAAGCAGCATCGCGGTCAAAATAGCAGTAATGCCATTTCTCCCGATTGCCTGCACGATATAAGACACATTCAGTCGATAACAGGTCATTCTCTCTTCTTCCTTCGTCCTTCTGCAATATTGCCCGAAGAACAGCCCTGCTATCAGCATGATACAGGTCAGAAATGCACTGTTATAATATACCGCTGCTCCGGCAGTTCCTGTTGCTGAGATACTGTCCTCTCTCCATAGCATGCTTCTGTTCATCACCAGATTCAGATTATGCATATCTATCTGTTGATATTGCTGTTCTATCTCCTGTCTGTCTATTCCTGCCTGTGACAGTATATCATCTGTTGCATAAATCTGCGCCTGTGCAACTGCAAGCATCCCGATTCCTGCATTGGCAAGCTCTTCAAACACATACCCCAGTGCCTTGGAATGCCCTGACAAATATAATTTGGCAGGCTCATTGGTGCCATCCATAATGCCCTCAACCACATGCTCAGGTAATACGATCAGTGCTGCCAGCTCCTGCTGTTGCAGCGCCTCCTGTCCTTCCTCCAGTGATGACATTTCACTCAGGCTGCACCAGCCCTTGAGCGCATCCATATGTTTTATATAAGTCAATGCAAAACTGGTCAGCTTATCATCCGGTGCGATATATCCAACCTTCACCACCTCGGTCCCGCTCCTTGACCATATCTGATATGCACAAAAAGCAGTCATACTGACAATGACAGCCAATATGACCGCTTTCAGGGCAAGCCCTGGTATACATGCCCGCATTCTTTTACATTCCGTTCTCAACCAGACTACTATCTTCACGACCAGTCATACCCTTCCATTTACAGAGCTGTAAGCATCTGATAGAACATCTGATAAATAGATGTGCTGTCCATCTGCATGAGTTCTATAGAATCCTGCGGTATCTCTACTTCTCCCATACCCTGTTCTATTCCAAATGTTCCGGCAATACGCATCAGTGCTTTATCATCAACTTCCAGACTTGCCGTATCCAGATCCAATGTATAGGACTGTCCTTCTACAATATCTTTATAAGAACCATCTGCACTGAGCTTATACTTCTCGTCTCCAGATTCCAGCTCAATTCTGCCATCAAATGCAAGTGTATCAAGCTTCCATGTATTCTTATAACGCATTGTCAGTGCAGTCATATTATCTGTTCCTACCACATCCAGAGTGAGATCTTCCTTATATTCCTCATCTGTCACGGACGCATCTCTGCTTATGGAATAAGTCTCTGTTCCATTTACCGTATTCAGCTTACATGCAGCCTCTATCACATCAAGCGTTCTGTCTGTTCCCGCCAGATCCGCTGACAGTTCCATACTTTTGATCTGGGAATCCTTACATTCTATCGCCTGTGGCGTCATAATACGGACGATTCTCCCTTTGGAATCCATATACAGATTCAGGCTGATATCATTCATACAGCGGATATCCAGCACATCCTCTACCTGACCGTCAACCAGCTCCCTGATATCATCTTCCAGCAGATATGCTATTGATGACTGCTCTATCAGCTTCGTGATACCTTGCTGATACATACTGCTTGCCATGAATTTCTCCTGAAAACTGTTAAGAAATACATTCATGGCATCCTTAGGGATCGTAATATTTACTCCACTGCACTGCATGCTTTTGTTGGAAGTCTTAATGGAAGCTTTATCCGATGCCTTCTGAACGACTATTGTATCCTTCAGTGTCTGCGCATCCTCGCTGAGTGCATCCATTAATTCTTCCATATCTGTATAATCCGCATCTTCTCTTGTGAAAAAGTCAATGGAAACATCCGAATCTACCTTGAATCCCAACTGATCTTTCCAGGCGGAAGCATTATAATCTGCTCCCAGCGTATCCAGCTGTAATCTATAGGTATCATTCAATAACTTCGGTACGCTGACATACATCGTATTGTCATCAACCATTATGGTGCCATTTACCAGATTCATCTGATATGCTCCCAGATTAAAATCAATATTTGCCTGTCGGACTTCATTATCACATCCAGCCTCCAGATCCATATTGAGCATACTCAGTGTATCATTCTCTGGAAAAGTCGCTGTCATGTCTATTTTCAGAGTATACGGTCCCTTCATTGTATTCTCCTGCAAAAGAGACCTGTTAATCTGCTTTGCTGCAGGATTGCTGTATGCTGCCAGTTCCTTCGACATTTTGGAAATGCCTCTTGCCAGACGTACTTTAGGCTGATTGAGCACAATCAAAGCCGCACTGATACCTGTAATCAATAAAACGACAACTACTCCGGCTATAATTCCTATATTACGTCTTTTTTTATTCTGTTCCATTCGTTCTTCACTCCAGCTCCTCTACCAGTTGTTTTCCTCGAAGTGTTCTGTCTATCTTCTTCATATGTCCCTGACAGAGTGCATACACACTGTCGCAGATCTCCAGATCACTCTCATCATGTGTCGCTAACAACACAGTTCCTCCCTGACTCCTGTACTGCAACAGATATTCCCGTATCTGCTCCTTAGCCGGGAGATCCAGTGCGGCATTCGGTTCATCTAACAGAAGTATGACTGGACTTTCCGCCAGTGCGCATCCTATACTGACACGCTTCTTCATTCCCCCGGAAAGGTTCTGCGCCCGCATGGAGCACATCTGCTGTACACCAAGTGTATGCAGAAAGCCCTCTTCCAATTCCTTCTTGAGCCTGTACTTATCCCGATACCACAAAAGCAGATTGTCCCTGACGCTCAACTCCTGTATCAGATTGCTCTCCTGTGGCACATAACCCATATAACGCAGTAAAAGGCTTCGCCCCGCTCTGCCTTTTACCTGTTGTCCATCCAGATATATACTGCCGTCATCGGGAGTCCGAAGCCCTGCTAATATCTGCAGGAAAGTAGATTTTCCACAGCCATTGGCTCCGACAATTCCTATAATCTGTCCCTGCTGTACGGTCAGATTCACGTCCTGTAATACCTGATGTCTGCCATATGCACTTTTTAATCCTGTAATATGTAATCTATCCATGACCACCCTAATTAGAAAGAATCTGCTGCTCGAACTGAGCAAAATCCATCTGTGAATACGCTGTGTCCAGATCCTTATTGTTCCAGCTGTTGCTCTCTTTTCCTGATAATCTGGTCGGTTCGTTATAACCATTTTTAAGGATCGTCAGTACATAGCCTACCTTATTGTCCACCTGCTTACGGAGTGTATAACCAAGAATCTCAAATAACTGCTCTCTGGTGCGGTTATTAGCTCTTGCAGTCTTTAATATGTCTTTTGCCTCTTTTACAGAACAGCTAAATACATCTATAATCTCCTGCTCTTCTTCCGTAGCTGTAACACTCTCTCCGTTCTTCTCTATTGTCTCATATTCTACGACTGTCTTGTTCGGTTTGAGCTTCTGTACCTTGAACTGAACAGCGCCAATGCTCTGCTGTCCACTGGGCAGCTTCTCATAGATCAGCTGATATTCAAATGCGATATCCGTATTTCCATTGATCTCTTCATAAGGCTTGTCCAGAATCTCTCTCTTTACATTACCATTGGCATAAGAATCCGGCACTTTCATCATCTTACGCAGCTCATTAAAGGAAATCACAAAGGTTCCGCCATTGAAATTCTCTCTGTCTTTTAACAGATAATACAGTCTCTTGGAATATTTCTTCGTCAGATTCAGCGGATACTCGATTCTATAGTATGCACCCTGTTTCGCAGACATGATCATCTGTTTTACTTCCGGGTGAAGATCCAGCACAATCTTACTTCTGCCCTCATCTCCACGCTTCTTCTGATATTTGATCTTACTAAACCAGGGATAAAATACGTCTGTACCCTCATCTTCTTTCAGTCTGAAACCAAGTCCCTCGAATTTCTTCACTGCCTTTTGCAGATACGCATACGCATTGGACTCATCCTGCAGATTATACAGGTGCTTTACATCCGATATATTGATCTCATAACGTGTATTCTCTTCTGTATCATTGCCCTCGCCTACAATTCCCAGTAAAATATCAATGATATCATTCTGTCTGCGATCCAGATCATATCTGGCTTCAATAATAGTCTGCGGTCTGAAAGCAATCTCCGTACCGCCTACCTTCTTCTTACGATTCATGGTATACCTTCCTTCTTACACATCCGTCCCCCGCCGGATGCCGTCTTATGTAGACGTCTCCTGATTATATAATAATCGAAAAACAGACAAAGAGCAATCAAATTTTATGTTTATCGCCCATATTAGAATACCTTGCAGCTTCATATAATTCGTGCAGTTCTCTATCCTGTAATCCTGCTTTATGTTCCATCTCAGCAGGTGATTCGAATCTGCCCGGCTGTTCTTTTCTGTGCCTGCGTATCTCTTTCTTATAACGCCTGCGTATCTGTATCTCTTCCCTGGTCTGCGCCCGTGCTTCTTCTTTTGGCAGAAAATGTTCTATATCCCCATCCTCAGTCAATTCCTCTATTCTGTCGCCATTCTCATCATAGCTTCGCCTGAAATTGCGAAATATCTCCCTGATCTGTCTGCATACGAGCAACAACAATGCCGCAAAGATCAATATAACGATTCCCTGAAACACTGCATCGATCCAGTCTGGCAACTTAGGGCTGTCTTCCTGCGCCGCAAGCATCCAGTCTGGAATCTCGTCACTTTGCCCTGATTGAAGCTCCCCATACTCCATAAACCAGTCTCCCGTTACCAGCTCTTCACCAGCAAACCAGTTTCTGATATCTGTATATGGTCTATAAGATGAGGCAATGGCTGCTGGAACTGCTGCCAATACAAAGCACAGCAAAAATACACCAAGCATTCCTGCACTGATGCCATATATTCTCTTCGCCGGCAATCTGCTTACATCCTTATTCAGGGAAAAATACGTCTCTGTCTGGATTACAAACTGATAAATAAACACCAGAACCACATAGAGAATGCCGCTGTAAAAGGCTTCATTACAGACATATGCCGAAGAGAATCCAAGACCCAGAAGATATATCACGCCAAAATACCATAAGCCTTGAAATCCCGGTCTGTTAAGGAAGCTCTCTTTGGGCTGCCAATAAGGATCTTTCTCTCTTTCCTCCTGTATCTTCTGCATTCTGTCCCGGAAACGTAACGCTATAATTAACAGTGTCTCTATTGCCAGCAGTACAGTATCACAGATTCTTGCAAGGTGCGTCTGTGCTCCTATTCCACCAAGAAACCAGACCATCGCTGTCATACCTGCCAGAACCAGCAAACTTGTCAGCAGATATGTAAACAGACTCCTGCAATATCTGACAGCCAGATATGTGATTGCTATTGGCAGCACAATCAGCAATGCCTTTGCATATACAAGTCCGGTATTGCGCAGTTCTTCGCTAAAGTCAATGGCATACAGAAAGGGAGCAATCAGCGCAAAGATCAAAGTCGCATGAAGCCAGCAGATTATTTGCTGCATTTTTCGTCTCATCCCTTCTCCACCTCCCTTGTCATGAACTTCAGATTGGCTGCTGTGTCTATATGCTGCTGTTCACCACGATACACAGGGCACAGCCAGATTCCATACCGTTCTTTTCCAAGGAAATTCTCAATCATCTTCTGTCTCTCTAATGTGGCATTCTTGGATATAAAGATCATAACAGCATCCTCTGCCTTTGTCTGGATCAGACAGTCTTCATAAGGCTTCCATCCATCTTCCTTGCGATACAGTGCCAATGCCCTCTCTATTTGCGTCAAATACGTTTTACTGTTTATGCATGCTGCCTCACAAAAAACATTTTCCTGCCGGTTTTCTTCCATAATGCCAATATCTGCCTTTGTTTCAGACCGGTATTGTGCATTGGTGAGCAATCCCGCTTCCATTCCCTGCCGCATGCATTTACGTATCAATGATGCTGCCAGGGCAATACTTTCCTCTACAAGTTCTTCCTGTTTAAGAATACCGCCATCTTCTACATCCAGATACAGCATGACCTTCTGCGTCATTACAGAATCAAAGGTATTCACCATAAGTCCACCGGTCCTGGCACTGGCTTTCCAGTTGATTGTCTTCATAGGATCGCTGGTGGTATACTCACGAATCCCCCGAAATGTGAAAGGATCTTCGTACAAGTGTCTGGAGCACTGCATGATTCCCAGCATACGCTCGCAGACAGTCATTGTCTCTGATACGTTTACCTGCGCCGGATAGACGTAAATCGCTGCATTTGTAGTCAGTGCCTGCGAATATCTTTTACGGTATAATAAGGAAAAGGCAGTAATATCTGCCTCTTCTACTTTATAATATCCTCTTTTTTGGCACAGAATGAGAATCTTTCTTGTGATTCGCTGTCTGCCAAGTACTGCAAAAATATCTCTTTTATAGACATAATCGCTGACATTGGTATTCTCTGTATCCCGAAAGACCAATTCCTTTCTTGTATGGAAACCCACTTCCAGAACCGGCAGCGGCAGCTTTTTACGATTGGTAATGACCTCGGTCAGTTCCACCTGCTCTCCTGCATATACAGATGTTCTGTCAAAGTCTAATGTAACGTCTACCTGCCGATACCAGTGTCTTCTGTAATATATATTCCATCCAAGTAATAACAGCAGCAAAGCTGCCAGCAAAAGAATGAACATAGGCTATCTCCTGCTCCAATCCTCTGTAGGAAGTGCCACGCTGTTAAGCAGGTTCTGTATTTTAGAAGCCTTGGCTGTCTCATCCTCAGTCTCTGTAATCAATCTGTGTGCCAGAACCGGAACTGCTACTGTCTTGATATCCTCCGGCACAACATAGTCTCTTCCTTCTACCATGGCATATCCCTGAGAAGCCCGAAGCAGTGCCAGTGTTCCTCTTGGACTGACCCCCGTACTGTTTCGTCTTGTTGCCTGTACCAGATTCACCATATATTCTATCAGATCTGGATGCACATACACATGACAGCACTCTTCCTGAAGCTGTGCAATTTCTTCTGCATTCGTCACAGGCTCAATCTGCGCCAATGGCTGCGCATCCATGAATCGCTCCAGCATCTGTATCTCCTGCTGTGCATCCAGACTTCCCATATACAGCTTCATGATGAAGCGATCCAATTGTGCCTCCGGCAGTGGAAAGCATCCAATTGTCTCTATTGGATTCTGTGTCGCAATGACAAAAAATGGCGCCGATAACGCTCTGGTCACACCATCTACTGTAACCTGTCTCTCTGCCATACACTCCAACAGACTGGACTGTGTTCTGGGTGTTGCTCTGTTGATCTCATCTGCTAACAATACATTCGTGAATACCGGGCCTTCTTTAAAGGTAAAGCAGCCCTTCTCCTGATTAAAAAATGACAGTCCTGTCACATCTGTAGGTAAAAGATCCGGCGTAAACTGCACTCTGTCGAACTGACAGCCCATAGATTTCGCCAGTGTCTTAGCCAGTACCGTCTTACCGGTTCCTGGTACATCTTCCAGCAATACATGTCCCCCCGCTGCCAGAGAAGCCAGAAGAAGCTTCGTAACTTCTTCTTTGCCTATCATGACTTTCGCTACATTATCCTGAATTCTGCGTAATACCTCATTTTGCATGTTAAACCTCATTTCTGTACAATAAGATTGTATCAGGTTTCTGCGTGATACATGATCCATGCCATCACAGTAAGTCCTGCCGTTTCTGTACGAAGAATCCGCCTGCCCAGAGTGATTGGTTTCATTCCCTGCCCAATGGCAGCATCAATCTCATCCTCTGCGAAGCCACCCTCCGGTCCGATAAAGACAGCGACCATATCCCCTGGTTGTACTGCCTCTATTGCCGCTCTTGTTCCTGCCATGCCGGATGCGCCTTCCAGGCTTTCTTCCATTTCGTATGGAACAAGCTGATGCTGCATGGTTTTGGCATATGCTAATGCCTCTTTGTAAGTCATGACCTCATGAATCTGCGGCACAATACCTCTCTTGCTCTGCTTGGAAGCTGCCTCTGCAATCCCCTGCCAGCGTGCAATCTTATTCTTTGCCTTCTTGTCATCCAGCTTCATGACGCAGCGCTTCATTGTTACCGGGACAATCTCATAGACACCTAACTCCACCATCTTCTGCACGATCAGTTCCATCTTGTCACCCTTAGGCAACCCCTGAAAAAGACATACCTTAACAGGAAGTTCTACCCCGTCTTCCTTGATAAAGCGAAGCTCGCAGCGTACCTCATCCTCTGTTATTTGGGCAATACCACAACGATAATCTCTGCCATCTATTCCATTGCTGATACTGATCTCATCACCTACTTTGAGACGAATTACATTCTTAATATGTTTCACATCACTGCCGGTTATGATAATCTCTTTGTCCTGTATCTGCTCCGGCTCCACAAAAAAATGATACATAGCTTCCTTACTCCTGATTCTTTCTGGCTGTAACGCTGACCCATTCTCCCTGGTAAGTAACTTCCAGTACTTCCAGACCTGCTGCTTTGACTGCATCGACAACTGTCTGCTCTTTGTTGTCAATAATACCTGATGTAATATAGATACCTCCAGTCTTTAACTGGTTCACGATTACAGGTGTCAGAGGTACCAATACGTCCGCCAGAATATTGGCAACTACAATATCGTACTTGTTATATCCCACTTTGTCCTGTACAGCTTTATCTGTAATAATATTGCCAATCATCATGTCAAATTTCTCTGCAGGAATATGATTTGTCTCCATATTCTCACGGACAGCTTCTACAGCACATGGATCAAGGTCTGTTCCTACTGCATGATGAATACCATACATCAAAGATACGATAGAGAGGATTCCACTGCCGGTTCCTACATCCAGAAGTTCCGTTTCAGGTGTAATATACTTCTTGAGCTGACGAATACACAGCTGTGTTGTCTCATGCATACCTGTTCCGAAAGCTGTTCCCGGATCAATGTGCAATATCTTCTTATCCTTATCTTCCGGTTTCACTTCTTCCCAGGAAGGGATAACCAGCAGATCATCTATATAGAACTGGTGGAAATACTTCTTCCAGTTATTGATCCAGTCAATATCTTCTGTTTCAGATACCATAATAGAGCCTTCTCCAATATTCAGGAAGGATTTCAGATCCTCCAGCTCAGCCTGCATACGTGCCACTACCGTATCTGTATCTACGGACTCTCCAAGAAGCTCCATCGTTCCATCTTCTTTTTCTTCTACAAAGAAGCTCAGATAAGCAATTCCATCATCCTCTGGTCCATCCGGGAGAATGTCTACAAACATCTGCTCTTTCTCAAGTGGAGTTAAAGGCACTTTATCCTCAATCTGAGCACCTTCTAATCCAATATCATACAGAGTGCTGATAATGATATCCTCTGCCTCTGTTGTTGTCTTCACCATAAATTTCTTCCACTTCATAGAATTATTCCTTTCTGATATATGTTGTTTCAATTCATATGTACTGTGTATAACATTTCCTAAATAATAATTTCAGATTCATTCTTCTACATTATAATGCATAAACAGATTTCCGTAAATGAAAAAGGGTGCCACTTTGTGACACCTTTTTATTTATATTACATCACTGTTTATTTAAAAAACTTACGTTTCTTCTTCTCATCATTAGAACCGGAGTTGTTATTATTCTCCATGTTCTTTACAGCCTCCAGGGAATTACCTGTTTCCTTGTCGAACTGCTTCAATAATTCTTTTGCTTCATTAGAAAGCTTATCAGGAACCTGAACAACAAGTGTTACGTAATGATCGCCGCGAACATCCTTATTTCTAAGTGAAGGAACGCCCTTACCACGTAATCTGATACGTGTATCTGTCTGTGTTCCAGCCTTCACATCATATACTACCTTACCATCTACAGTATCAATAAGAATCTCTCCACCCAAAGCTGCTACTGCAAAAGATACAGGAACAGTTGAGAAGATATTCATCTCCTGTCTCTGGAAGATAGGATGTCTGTCAACTACGACCTCAACTAATAAGTCTCCTCTTGGTCCGCCATTTACACCAGGCTCGCCCTTATCTCTGATACGTACACTCTGTCCGTTATCTATACCTGCAGGAATGGATACCTGAATCTTCTTACGGCTTGAAATATATCCGCTGCCATGACAATCAGGACACTTCTCCTTAATCGTCTTACCTGTACCACCACAGTCCGGACATACCTGTGAATTACGGATTGTACCAAATGGAGTAGAATGCTGTGTCACTACCTGACCACGGCCTCCACATTTACGACAGGTCTCTGGTGAAGTGCCAGGCTTTGCGCCACTGCCGTTACAGGTCTTACAGGTATCTTTCAGATTCAGATCCAGTTCCTTCTCTACGCCAAATACAGCCTGCTCAAAAGAAATGCGCACGCTGGTACGTAGATTAGCACCCTTCATAGGGCCGTTATTTCTTGCGCCGCCTCTGCTTCCGCCGCCAAAGAAATCACCAAAAATATCGCCAAAAATATCTGAGAAGTCAGCTCCACTGAAGTCGAAGCCGCCGAATCCACCTCCAGCTCCTCCTCCTTCAAAAGCAGAATGTCCAAATTGGTCATACTGGCGTCTCTTATCTGGGTCGCTTAATACTGCATACGCCTCGGAAGCCTCTTTGAACTTCTTCTCTGCTTCCTTATCACCCGGATTCATATCAGGATGATATTTCTTGGCAAGCTGTCTATATGCCTTTTTGATTGTGGCATCATCTGCGCCTTTATCAACGCCTAATACCTCATAATAGTCTCTCTTCTGCTCTGCCATGTTAATTACTCATGCCTTTCTACATCTATTGAATGAATTGGAGAAATGCCCTTTCGGGCATTTCTCCTGTGCATAACACCTATATATCTTATACTTCTTTGTAGTCTCCGTCAACTACATCATCGGCATTTCCTGCATCCTGTGTTGTCTGCTGTGCACCACCCATGTCAGGACCAGCTGCACCTGCAGCACCCTGCATATTCTCATACATCTTTGTGAAGAGGTTCTGTGCCTTGGACATCAGAGCTTCCTGTTTGCTCTTTAATTCAGATACCTGATCTTCTGTCATTTCAGCATCCTTTGTGCTCTCAAGTAAGGACTTCAGATCATTTAAATCTGTCTCAAGAGAAGCCTTCTCATTAGCATCGATCTTGTCGCCAACTTCTTCTAATGCCTTCTCTGTCTGGAATACGAAGGATTCAGCATCGTTTCTTGCATCGATTGCTTCCTTTCTCTTCTTATCCTGTGCTTCATATTCAGCAGCTTCCTTTACTGCCTTATCGATATCTTCATCAGACATATTAGAACCGGCAGTAATTGTGATATGCTGTTCCTTGCCTGTACCAAGATCCTTAGCAGATACATTTACGATACCATTTGCATCGATATCGAATGTAACTTCGATCTGAGGTACACCACGTCTTGCTGGAGGAATACCATCCAGTCTGAACTGTCCAAGAGACTTGTTATCTCTAGCAAACTGTCTTTCACCCTGTACAACGTTGATATCAACGGCTGTCTGGTTATCTGCTGCTGTAGAGAAGATCTGGCTCTTCTTTGTAGGAATTGTTGTATTTCTTTCAATCAATCTTGTAGCTACACCACCCATTGTCTCGATAGACAGTGACAGAGGAGTAACATCAAGCAGAAGGATTTCGCCGGCACCTGCATCACCTGCAAGCTTACCACCCTGGATAGAAGCACCAATTGCTACACATTCATCAGGGTTCAGAGACTTACTAGGCTCTTTGCCTGTTAACTGTCTTACCTTATCCTGTACTGCTGGAATACGTGTAGAACCACCAACTAATAATACCTGACCAAGTTCGCTTGCTGTCATACCAGCATCCTTTAATGCGTTCTGAACAGGAATAGCTGTTCTTTCTACTAGGTCGCTTGTTAATTCATCAAATTTAGCTCTTGTAAGGTTCATATCGAAATGCTTAGGACCTTCTGCTGTAGCTGTGATGAAAGGAAGGTTGATATTTGTTGTAGTTGCACTTGAAAGCTCTTTCTTAGCCTTCTCAGCAGCTTCCTTTAATCTCTGCATTGCCATCTTATCACCGGATAAGTCAATGCCTTCCTGCTTCTTGAACTCATCGATCATCCACTGAATGATCTTGTTATCGAAGTCATCACCACCAAGATGTGTATCACCGTTTGTAGCTAATACTTCGATGACACCATCACCGATCTCAATGATAGATACATCGAATGTACCACCACCTAAGTCGTATACAAGAATCTTCTGTTCTTTCTCATTATCAAGACCATATGCAAGAGCTGCTGCTGTAGGCTCGTTGATGATACGCTTTACATCAAGACCCGCGATCTTACCAGCATCCTTAGTAGCCTGACGCTGAGCATCGTTGAAGTAAGCAGGAACTGTAATAACTGCTTCTGTTACCTTCTCACCTAAGTAGCTTTCTGCATCTGCCTTTAATTTCTGAAGAATCATAGCAGAAATCTGCTGTGGAGAATACTTCTTGCCATCAATTGTTCTGCCATTGTCTGTACCCATATCACGCTTAATAGAAGCGATTGTCTTCTCAGCGTTTGTAACTGCCTGACGTTTTGCAGGCTCACCTACTAATCTTTCTCCTGTTTTTGTAAAAGCAACTACGGATGGAGTTGTTCTTGCACCTTCTGTATTAGCGATAACGGTTGGCTTACCACCTTCCATAACGGCTACACAACTGTTTGTTGTACCTAAGTCAATACCAATAATTTTGCTCATAACGCATTTCCTCCTATATTTCTATATCACTATGATTTTCTATTACAATATTTATTGAACTACTGCTACCATGCTGTGTCTTACGACTGTATCACGGTAGGTATAGCCTTTCTGTAATTCCTGTGCAATGATACCTGATTCGTATTCATCACTCTCCACCTGCATTACTGCATTGTGAAGGTTGGGATCAAATTCACAGCCAACAGCTTCAATTGGCTTAACTTCCAGCTTATCAAGTTCTGTCATAAGCTGTTTGTATACCATAGCCATTCCTTCTGCAAAAGGCTGTTTCTTCTCTTCCTCACTCAGTCCTGCCAGACCTCGCTCAAAGTTATCAACGACCGGAAGAATCTTTTCGATTACACTCTTGGCACCAGTCTCGAACATTGCTGTCTTTTCCTTATCGGTACGCTTTCTGAAGTTCTCGAATTCTGCCATCTGACGCTTTACTCTGTCTTCCAGTTCATCGACTTTATCCTGAAGCTTGTTATCCTTCTTACCAAAGAAAGATTTCTTTTTATCGGATTTGTCATCTTTGCTGTCAGTCTCTTCTTCACTCTTCTGTTCTGCATCTGACTGCTGCTCTTCCTCTATCTGAATTTCCTCCTGAGGTTCTTCCTGAGATTCTGTCTGGGGTTCTTTCTGGGTGGTGTCCTCTTGTTCGAGGTCTTCGTTTAAATTCTTTTCCTTATTGTCCTCCACTCTTACTCGTCTTCCTTTCTATCTGTTTTATGCTTCTATTTTATGTTTCTTTGTCATCATCTTTTTTATAGATAGTATCCAACTGGCTCTTGAGAGTCGTCAGAGTACTGATTACCTTATCATAATCCATTCGTCTGGGTCCGATGATTCCTATCGTTCCTTTCACGCCTTCTTCGAGTTCGTAAGTTGCTGTGACTACGCTGCAGTCCTTCATGGTCTGAACCGGTGTCTCATTACCGATATACACCTGAATGCCGGTGTTGTTCTCATCTGCCATGGAATCCTGAACCAGCTCTGTCAGCATCTGTTTCTCTTCGAGGGTGTTGATCAGTTCGCTTGCTCTCTGATTATCAGAAAGCTCCGGATATTTGAAAATGTTATTCGCTCCGCTGGTATATATCTCAATGTCATCATTTTCTCTGATCACGGCTGCTACTGCATCCATCACTTCTGCGATAATGCCATCATAGATACCTGCCTGTTGCTTGAGCTTCGTAATCATCGCCAGATTGATGTCTTCAATTGGAAGTCCGTTCAAATTGGTATTCAGCAGAATGTTCAGCTTCAACAATGTCTCATCATCCAGTGATTTTTCTACATGGATCATGTTATTCTTGATCACATTGCCTTCTACTACGATGGTCGCCAGCAACTGTCCCACATCAACTCTGGATAATTGCAAGAACTTGATCTTGTTCCCCTTTACCTGGGGTGCCGTTACCAGTGTGGCATAATTCGTATTGACTGCGAGCATCTTCGCCATCTGCTTCAAGATGGATTCCATCTTGTCTTCCTTCTCAAGGAGCATCTGATGCATCTCCTTGACTTCCTGTGTTGCATGATCGAGCTTCTCCTCTTTCTCTGCAAGCATCTGGTCTACATACAATCTGTAGCCCTTATCGGAAGGGATTCTTCCTGCGGAGGTATGTGGCTGTACGATATAGCCTAACTCCTCCAGATCAGCCATTTCATTTCTTATGGTCGCAGAACTTAAATTCAGATCCGTATACTTGGAAATCGTTCTGCTTCCGACTGGCTCCCCTGTCTCCAGGTAGTTTCTGATGATTGCCTGCAGAATCTTCAATTTTCTCTCATCCAAATCCAATCCTGCCACGCTCCTTTCATGAAACTTATCAGCGCCATATCTGATTAGCTGTTGAGATTTGTTAGCACTCGTTTAAGTGGAGTGCTAATATCTTCATATAATAAGTTACTACTTATCGTTTTTGTTGTCAACAATCTTTTCCAATAATATTTATAAAAAAAACCTAAACTATTGTAACTATTCAGAATCTCCTGCGCAATTGCCAGAATGCCACTGCACTTGCCGCCGCCACATTTAAGGAGTCTACTCCGCATGCCATAGGAATCCGCACTGTATAATCACAGCCTTCTATTGTAGAGGAAGCAAGCCCATCTCCCTCTGTTCCAAGTACGATTGCAAGCTTCTCTTCCTTTTCCAATGCAGGATCATCTATGGATACAGAATCATCCCTCAGTGCCATAGCTGCTGTCTTAAATCCCATTTTCCTGATAGAATCTAGTCCATCCTGATCCAGATACGTCCACGGAATCTGAAATACTGTTCCCATGCTGACACGTATTGCCCTTCTATATAAAGGATCACTACATGCAGGGGTCAGAAGTACCGCATCCATCTGCAAGGCTGCTGCGGAACGAAATATGGCTCCGATATTAGTAGGATTCACTATATCCTCTAATACTGCAATTCTGTGCGCATTCTGACACACCTCCTGTACTGTGGGAAGCTTTGGACGGTACATGGCACACAGCATGCCTCTTGTCAGTGCGAAGCCCGTCAGCTTCGTCAGTACCTCATATTCTGCCGTATATACGGGGATTTCACCGCATCGGGATAGGATGTCTTCTGCCGCACCTTCTATATGTCTTCGTTCACACAGACAGGATATCGGCACGCAGCCTACATCCAGTGCTCGTTCTATCACTCTCGGGCTCTCAGCGATAAATATACCCGGCTTCGGCTCATATAAGTGCCGCAGCTGTGTCTCGTTAAGTCTGGCATATATGTCCAGCTCTGGACTTGTCAGATCGGTGATTTCCATAATGTCTGCCATAATGATACCTGTACCTTTCTCTCATACCCGTAATGTCAACTGCTGACATCCATTCTGTAGGCTATTGTAGCATAACGACTGTTTTGGAGTCTAGCCTTCTGTATCATGATGCTGTCTTTTATATACCAAAACAGAGATAACTGCTGCAATGACTTCGGTAACAGGGAATGCGATCCATACGCCGCTTGCTGACTGCATGATTCTGCTCAGAATGAATGCCGCCGGTATAATAAGGAACAGATATCTTGCCAGGGAGATAACCAGGGAAGGAGTACCCTTACCCAGTCCTTCCAGAGCACCCTGACAGGTTACGGAGACTGCTGAAATGATAAATCCAAGACTTATCATGCGCAATGCATCTATTCCTAATACTATCGTATCAGGATTTGTTGTGAAAAGACCGATCAGCCAGCCTGGTACCGCCCAGCACAGAATCGTTCCTGCTGTCATGATCACAACCGCCATAACAAGCGCTGTATAGAAAATATGTGTCACACGTTTATGCTCTCCTGCGCCGTAATTATAGCCCACCAGCGGACGAATGCCCTGAATGATTCCGCTTACAGGAAGGTAGATAAAGGACTGCAGCTTATAATATGCGCCAAATACCAGCACGTAGCCCTGTCCGAATACGGAGAGGATGCCATTGATCACTGATAAAAGCACAGAGGATAATGCCATGTTCAGGGCAGCAGGTACTCCGACAGAATACAGCCTGCCCGCAATTGCACTGTCCCATTTCACATTTTGCAGATTGATCTTAACAGGAATCGGACGGCAGAAATAGAAGCCAAAATAGCATAGCAGTGTCAGCACCTGTCCAATGCCTGTCGCCCAGGCTGCACCTGCTGTTTCCATTCTCGGGAAAGGTCCGATACCAAATATCATAAGCGGATCTAATATAATATTGGCAATAAAGCCTACCATCATACTGATCATGGATACCTTCATTCTGCCGACTGCCTGGAATATCTTCTCATAGGTGATTCCCACTGTAACAATAGGTGCAAAAGCAAAGGCAATATTGGCATATACGATTCCAAGTCCCAATACTTCACTGTCTGTAGTGAACATACCGAGGAAATGCGGCATGATGATGCGATACACTACGGTAGTGAGAATACCGTGCAATAAGCTGAGCGCTGTTCCAAGTGACGCTGCGATATTAGCCTTGTCCTTCTCAGCTGCTCCCATATAAAAGGCGATCAATACGTTGATTCCGACTCCGAAGCCTACGGAGACTGCCGTTACTACAAGCTGTGCCGGGTAGACCAGTGACAGGGCTGTCATGGCAGCTTCGCTCACCTTGGCGACGAAGTAACTGTCTACTATATTAAACAGCGAATTTACCATCATAGACAGCACCATTGGCATGGACATGGAAAACACCAATGGAATTACTTTCTTTTCTTTCATAAATGTCTGATTCATAAATTTCTCCCTTCTGAATTATCCTGCTTTTCCTATACGCAGTAAAAAAGGACTATAACTCTACTGTTTTTCTCAGAAACAGTAAAATTTATAGTCCCATTTAGACAATTTTATGTGCTTTAGTAATATATCATTAAAAAACAATTTATGCAAGTAGTATTTTACTATTTATTGCGCAGGGTTATGATCAGTTCATACACTTCCGGGCGTTTCTCTTTCAGGTGTTCATCCAGTATATGCCTGCGCTCCTTGAAGCGTTCTGCCAGTTCAGGATGTTCCCTGGCAATACGGTCATGCACTTCTTTTCTGTGTGCTTCGATATGCTTTGCCAACGTTTTCTCATCCTTACCGGATATATTGACGATCTCCTTGAGATGTTCTTCCAGATGCTCCAGCCATTCGTCCTCGTCCAGTTCTTCCATATGTGACCACTTGCCATGCAGCAGGTCTTCCACATCCCCTGTCTTTTTCAACTGTTCGATCTGGCGCTCAATCTGCTTCTCAATCTGTTCCTCAGATTCAGAACCAAATGCCCATACGAATTCCTGCACACGGTTATCTGCACGCTTCCTGGAGGCGCTTCGCTGTTCGTTATCCACGCCACCCTCCAGCGGGTACGGTCTGGTGATTCCCATATCTTTCAATGCAATATGAATCGTTCTGCGCACACTGCCTTCCTCAATCATATATCCAAGTCCCAGCTTACGAAGCTGCTCATTGAGACTGGCAATATGCTCTGTCATATAGAAACGTATTCCCTGCTCTTTTAATGACTGATACAGCATACCCAACCTGTCCTGCTTACTTTCCAGAGTCTTACCGCCAGTTCAAACTCTGTTGCACCAAGCAGTGCGGAAATAACAATTGCCGTCAGCACAGGAATCGGTAAATAGCCGATAAATCCTGTTGCACACAAAAGCAATACAATCATGTATAAGCCCGCAACAATGCCAGTTAATTGTGTCTTAGCCTGATACTGCTCTCCCATGGCAGTACGTGACACAGAGCCATTCATGGGGCAGCACCCGGTCAACGCCGCTGCCAGATTGCCCATGGAAAAAGCAAGAATCTCCTGATTATCATTGATCCTATAACCGTTCTTCTGTGCGAAGCTGTTCTCGGTAAGAAGTGTCTCTGCCATGATTACGACAGCAACTGACAGGCTGATCGTAACCGCATCCTGAATCGGCACTGCTGTAAAGTCCGGCAGACTCCATTTAGGCAGACCTGTCTCTACAGAAGCTAATGTCTGTATGCCCCACTCTTCCACAGGAAGCAGCTTCGTCATAATCGCACCCGCTGCCATAAGCACTACAGCCATTGGAAATTTAGGTGCTGCCTTTTTACAAATGAGAAAAATGGCAAGTGCCAACAGCCCCATTACAACAGAGGGCAGATTGATAACTGCCGCCGTCTTAATAATATGCTCTGCCAATTCAAAGAATTCTCCGGTTCCTGCAGTTCCACCCATAAGCTTCGGTACCTGCAATCTGCGCATATCCCATGGAAATGGGAATAGATACCGCCATAATGATGATTCCTGCCAGGATATCTTTTGCCAGATTCTTCTTATTATAATGTCTTATGGTTTGTGCCAGTTTCACACTAATCACCACACCTTTCCCTTTTACCTGTTATACCAGCCCCTGAATCAGAATAATCAGAATCAGTACCGGCAAAACAAACTGAAAATAAGGTTTCAGATATTTTGCAATCTTAATGCCTTCTCCAGTATTTGCTTCTTTCATATAGTTATCAAAGCCCCATCCCCATTTTGTCACACAAAACAGCAGATAAACAAGAGAACCAAGAGGCAATAACAAATTACTTACAATGAAGTCCTCACTGTCCAGTACATCTCTGCCACCTATTAAATGCAGATTACTCCATACATTATAACCAAGCACACAGGGCAGGCTTAATACCAGAATAGCAATACAGTTGACCAGTGCCGCTTTCTTCCTGCTCCATCCAAACATATCCATACAGAAGGACATAATATTCTCAAATACTGCAATTACTGTGGAAAAGCTTGCAAAAGTCATAAACAGGAAGAATAACGAACCCCATACTCTTCCGCCTGCCATATTGACAAATACATTAGGTAATGTGATAAAGATAAGGCTTGGACCCGCACCGACCTCTACTCCATAGCTGAAACATGCAGGGAAAATAATCAGACCTGACATAATCGCTACAAAGGTATCCAGCGCACAAATACGCACACCTTCTCCTGCCAGTGAAAAATCCTTGTTCATATAACTTCCAAATATCTCCATGGCAGCCACACCAAGACTCAAAGTAAAGAAGGCCTGATTCATCGCCGCTGCAATGACATTTCCAAAACCTACGTCACGTACTGTATCAATACTGGGAATCAGATAGAACTTTACACCTTCACCTGCTCCCGGCAAGACAAAACTGTGCACAGCAAGTACAATAATCAGCACAAGTAATGCACTCATCATGCCTTTGCTGATCTTCTCCAGACCATTCTGCAATCCCTGACTGCATACCAGAAAGCCCGCAACCACGATTAATATCATCCAGAAAGCCATCTGTACCGGGTCAGATAACAGATTAGCGAATACATTGCCTGCCTCCTCTGCTATCATCCCGGATACAAACTCGCCGGTTATGAACTTATAGAAATAAGTAACCATCCAACCAGAAACTGTTGTATAGTACATCATCAGCATATAGCAGCCTGCAATTGCGAACCAGCCGTGAATATGCCACTTACTTCCCGGCTTTTCCAACGCCTGATAGCCCTGTACTGCACTCTTACGGCTTGCACGTCCTACTGCCAGCTCCATGGTAAGTACCGGCAATCCCATGGCAATCAGAAATATCAGATACAACAGTACGAACAGTCCCCCACCGTTTTGTCCTACCACATAAGGGAATCTCCACACGTTACCGATCCCGATTGCACATCCTGCACTGACCAGTAAGAATCCCAGTCTTGATTTAAATGATTCTCGTTTCATTCTGTAATTTTATCCCCTTCTACTACAATTCCATATTTTTGCAGATCGACTCTGCCATTGTTTACTTCGATTCCGTCTGCCTGCAACAGCTTCGCCTGTTGTCCTGCACCGCCAAAGGCAAATTCCCCTGACAGCTCTCCTTTGGAATTGACTACCCGGTAACAGGGTACATGCTCCGGGTCCGGATTCTTATGAAGTGCATTGCCCACTGCCCTGCACATTCCCGGATTGCCTGCCAATGCCGCCACCTGTCCATATGTAGCCACCTTACCTTGGGGAATCTTTTTTACTGCTTCATAGATTCTTTTGGTCGGGCTGTCTGATACCAGATCATAGCTTTCTGCAATCATACATTTAATGGTCTCATCAGGTATCGTACCATCCAGAATGATCGTATTCCAATGTTCCTTATTCTGATGATATCCAGGAATTACGGATGCAAAAGCCCCTCTCCAGTAGTCACGCCACTGCGGATCGACCTTTACATTCAAATGAATATACCCGTCTTTTTCATATGTCCATAGAAAGGCTTTCTTACTGCCATGTACACGCACTAACTGCCAGTTTGGATCATGAAACGGCGCTTCCTGATAAGTATAGGGCATAGACAGTCCATAATCCAATGCTTCCTGTCTTGTCGTCAAGATATCACCCCTTTTTAAATGAATTTCGTGACCTTATCCACTATTATAGCGGACTTTTTCCACAGACACAACAAACCGGACACAATAAAATAGAGCAGACCCACTACAGATCTGCTCTATGTCCTATACATTAGCGTTCTTCTCTGAAATATGCCAGTCCCAGGCTTGCAGGCGGCTGATTCTCCCGCTTGCTTCGCATACTTGTCACAACCAGAACGACCAGCGTAACTACATAGGGAATCATCTTATACAGCTCCTGATACTCCATGTGGTCCATACCTGTAGGAATATACAGATACAGAATATAGAGTCCGCCGAACAGGAAGGATGCCAGTACACTCAGGTTCGGGCGCCATATTGTAAAAATAACAAGTGCTATTGCAAGCCAGCCTCTGTCACCGAATGCATCATTAGACCATACGCCGCAGGCATAATCCATAACATAGTAGAGTCCACCAAGACCTGCTATCATACATCCGACACAGGTAGCTGCATATTTGTATCTCGTTACATTGATTCCTGCCGCATCAGCGGTATTCGGTCCTTCACCGACAGCACGAAGATGCAGTCCTACACGTGTATGATTCAGGACATAGGAAGCAGCCAGTGCGATCACAACTGCCAGATAAGCCAGGAATCCATAGGAAAGAAACAGCTTACCAAACCATCCAAGCTTCGATGCAAAGGGAAGTGACTTGCTGAAATAGCTGCTCGTTGCACTTAATGCAATGGAAGGAACATCACTGGCAACCAGCTTGATCAGGGAGCCGCCAAAGAAGTTACCAAAGCCAACACCAAAGGTAGTCATGGCAAGACCTGTTACATTCTGATTTGCCCGAAGTGTAACTGTCAGGAAGCAATACAATAGCCCCATTAACAGAGAACCGAGCAGACAACACAACACAGGGATCAGAACCGCAAGAACCGGATTCATACCAGTGCTTCCTACCGCTCTCTCATAGAAGAAAGAACCAATGACACCACTGATCGCACCTACATACATAACACCCGGAATACCCAGATTCAAGTTCCCGGATTTCTCTGTAATGATTTCTCCCGTACTTCCGTACAGAAGAGGAATTCCCTGTACGATAGCCCTTGGAATAAATGCAAGTAAAAAATTCCACATGATTACTGCTCCTCCTTTTCTGCCTTTTTACGGAACTGAAGCCGATATGTAATGAAAAACTCACAACCTATAATAAAGAACAGAATGATACCGGTCAAAATATCCGCATAGGAATGATTCAGTCCAAAATTGGTTGATATTTCGCTGGCTCCACGATCCATGAAAATAATCAGGAAACTGGAGAATACCATGACCAGCGGATTGAACTTGGACATCCAGGACACCAGAACTGCGGTAAATCCCTGACCACCGGCTATGGTAGTTGTTACTGTATGGTTGATACCGCCGACTAACAGCAATCCTACCAGTCCACAGATGGCACCGGATAACACCATAGTCCTGATAATGACCTTCTCTACCTTGATGCCTACATATTTGGCTGTATTCTCACTTTCGCCCACTACTGTAATCTCATATCCATGCTTGCTGTATTGCAGATAAATATACATAAATATCGTGATTACCACTGCGACCAGAATACTCAACAGATATTTAGAACCAAATATCTGCGGAAGCCAGCCTGAATTGGTATTCTGATTGATAATACCAATCTTACCTGATCCCTTGGGCACTTCCCACACAATCGTGAAAAAGGCAACCAGCTGTGTCGCAATATAGTTCATCATCAGAGTAGACAGTGTCTCATTGGTATTCCACTTTGATTTAAAGAAAGCAGGAATAAATCCCCATACTGCCCCTGCTGCGATACTGGCAAGGATCATACAGACAATGATCAGTGCATTGGGTATCTTATCTCCCAGACAGATCATACATGCCGCTGCTGCCAGACCACCGATCAATACCTGTCCTTCACCACCAATATTCCAGAACTTCATCTTGAAGGCAGGTGTCAGAGCCAAAGCAATCAGTAACAGAATGGATATATTCTGAAATGTGACCCAGGTCTTTCTGGCAGAGCCAAAGGCACCAATAATCATGGATTCATATACCTGTATTGGATTAATACCTGTTGTAATGGTCGTTACAATGGCACACACAATCAGTGCCAGTACAATGGCAATTGCCCGGATTCCTACGGACTGATACCAGGGAAGAGCATCCCTCTTCACTATATGAAAAAACGGTTCTTTCTTTTTTTCATTCATGATTTTCGCTGCCTCCTACTCTGGTCATCATCATACCGACCTCGTTTTTATCTGTCTTTCTTGCATCCACAATACCGCTTACTTTACCGCCACACAGAACCAGAATCTTATCAGACAGCTCTAATAATACATCCAGATCTTCGCCGACAAAGATTACGGCAACACCTTTCTTCTTCTGCTCATTGATCAGTTCATATATTGTATAGGAAGAATTGATATCCAGTCCACGTACTGCATATGCCGTCAATAATACTGTCGGTGCGGAAGCAATCTCACGTCCAACCAGTACTTTCTGCACGTTTCCACCGGAAAGTCTGCGGATAGGTGTTGTAATACCCGGTGTTACTACCTCCAGATTCTCTACAACGTCTTTTGCCAGCTTCTTAGGCGGTTTGCGGTTTGTAAATGGTGTACGTCCGCGTCTAAAGGAACGAAGCATCATATTATCTGTCAGGTCCATATTACCGACCAGCCCCATTCCCAGTCTGTCTTCCGGGACAAAAGACAGGGAAACACCCATTTCTGCAATTTTAAGAGGATCTTTACCAATCAGCATTTCTCTGCTGCCGTCATCTTCTATATAATAGATCTCACCTGCCTCTGTTACCTGCAATCCGGCAATTGCTTCCAGAAGCTCCTTCTGTCCACAGCCTGATATACCTGCAATGCCCAGAATCTCGCCACTGTTGGCAGTAAAGGATACGTTATCAAGCTTGATGATACCTTCTTCACTGCGCACAGTCAGTTCCTTTACCTCGATACGAGGCTTTGGATCTACCGGGTCAGGTCTCTCAATATTCAATGTTACCGCATGACCTACCATCATGTTAGTCATTTCCGTGACGTTGGTATCCTTCGTTGCCATACTGTCAATGTACTGTCCATTTCGAAGTACTGCTACACGGTCAGAAAGTGACTCTACTTCATGCATCTTATGTGTGATGATTACAATGGCTTTACCATCGTCTCTCATCTTCCTCAATACACGGAAGAGCTTCTCTGTCTCCTGTGGAGTCAATACGGCTGTCGGCTCATCCAGAATCAGAATATCTGCACCTCGATATAATACTTTTACGATTTCTACCGTCTGCTTCTGCGAGACAGACATGTCATAAATCTTCTGCTTCGGATCTACATCAAAACCGTATTTTGTACAGATTTCTTCGATTTTACGAGAAGCTTCCTTAATATCGAGCTTTCCTTCCAGTCCCAGAATGATATTTTCTGTTGCCGACAATACATCAATCAGCTTAAAGTGCTGATGAACCATGCCGATTCCCAGATTGAACGCATCTCTGGGGGACTTGATAACTTCTTCTTTTCCATTGATATAGATCTGTCCCTCATCCGGGAAGTAAATACCTGCCAGCATATTCATTAGAGTCGTCTTACCACTGCCGTTCTCTCCTAACAGTGCCAGAATCTCACCCTTATAAATATCCAGATTTATCTTATCGTTGGCAATTACAGATCCAAATGTCTTGGTAACATTTCTAATTGAAACTGCGGCTGTTTTGGTTTGCATCATTTGTTTCCTTTCCATATAGAAAGAGGGCAGCGCGGCGATAATCGCTGTGCCGCCCTCTGCAATTGTATACAAGCTTAATTGCAAGGCTTCTTATTCTTTATTTCTAAATTTAGAATGCCTGATCCAGAAGAGTGATTCCATCGATCTGTACATTGAAGTAAGGAGCAGAACGGAATCCTTCGCCTGATTCATGGAAATATCCATCCAGTACTACTTCATGATCCGGTGTATAATCAGGATCTGTGTCGATATCTGCTTCATAGCTGGTCAGTGTCTCTCCACCTACAGTAAATGTAGAAGTATCAAATGTATGTACCTTACCTGCAATCAGATCAGCCTTGGCTGCATCGATTGCTTCCTGAGTACCTTCTGCTGCTGTGGAACCCAGATCTGTCAATACTACAGATTCTGTTTCCAGAGAACCGCACCAGTCTGTATCAATAGGAGTACCATTTGCTACACAGTTGATTGCATATTCAAAATATGGCTCCCAGTTGATTCTTGAAGATACGATAAAGGTATTAGGGCATGCACTTTCTGTACTTCCGTTATAGGATACATTCGGAACACCTGCTGTTTCACAGGCTGTAGGAGCACCCATGGAATCTGCATGCTGGCTGATCAGTACACAACCATCCTGAATCAGTTTATTAGCGCCTTCCTTTTCTGCTGTCTCATCATACCAGGAACCTGTAAAGGTAACTTCCATAGTAACGGAAGGGCATACAGAACGCGCACCCAGGAAGAAAGATGTATAACCGGAAATAACTTCTGCGTAAGTATAAGCACCAACATAACCCATCTTAGCCTGGTCTTCTGTAATATCACCATTTGCAATCATTTCATTGATCTTCATACCTGCTGCGATACCAGCCAGATAACGTCCATCATAGATAGATGCGAATGCATTGTGATAATTGTCCAGATTCTCTGTATGAGCCTTAGTACCTGTTGCATGGCTGAACTGGATATCAGGATATTCCTTAGCTGCCTCAATTACATAATCCTCATGACCAAAGCTGTCTGCAAAGATAAAATCACATCCCGCATCAGCAAGTTCACAAGCTGCTTCATAACATTCCTGGCCTTCAGGAATATTTGTCTTAGTCACGCACTCCACACCAAGCTTCTCACATGCCTCTTTTGCAGCATTCATAAAGTTCAAATCATAAGTAGAGTTCTCATCGTGCAGGAAAATAAAACCTGCCTTTAAACCAGCGGTTGCTGCTGTTGTATCAGCTGCTTCCTGGGTTGCAGCAGTATCTTCTGCTGCAGCTGTTTGCGTATTCTCTGCTGCTGTTGTGTCAGCAGTGGAATCAGCGGCTGCGCCACATCCTGCCAGTGCAGAGACTGCCAGAGTCATAGCTGCAAGTAAACTTACGACTTTCTTTTTCATAATCTTTCCTCCTGTTTTTTATCGGTAGTGTCAAAAACTACCTGTCTTTTTGTTCTAAAAT
>ENA-OUUV01000038-OUUV01000038.1-human-gut-metagenome-genome-assembly--contig:-NODE-38-length-88593-cov-9.053774_pt1 | contig 88593 bp, 73 predicted proteins | sample MGYA00237952_ERZ548838 | MGnify/ENA primary metagenome ERZ548838 (study PRJEB26490, sample SAMN05194705) | human gut metagenome | biome: terrestrial biome; feature: human-associated habitat; material... | reverse complement strand
GCTGATGATTGTAATGCATCAAAGATGCATTGCCCCTACATGTCAAGTTTTCATACAAAACTTGACACTATCCATTGAGTATACATACAACGCAAAAAGGCACCAAAAGAATGTTTCCATTCTTTTGACACCTTTGTCGATGTAATCATAGCAAACTTTATACTCCAATGCAAGAACTTTTTATCTCTTTTTTGTACCTTTTTTCGACAGTGTCTACTCCCCAAGTACTATTTTCCTAATTCGTAAAAGGCAACTGCACTGGCGGCTGCCACATTAAGTGAATCCACGCCGTGGCTCATCGGTATGCGCACCGTATAGTCGCACTGTGCCAATGTCTCATCGGCCAGTCCTTCTCCCTCGGTTCCCAGCAGTATCGCAAGTTTATCCACTGCATGAAGTCTTTTGTCTTCAATTCCAAGAGAGTCTTCCCGAAGTGCCATGGCAACCGTCTGAAAGCCCATCTGCCGCAATTGCCCCATGTCATTTGGCCAATCGACCGCCTTTTCTCCGATATAGGTCCACGGTATCTGAAATACCGTCCCCATGCTGACACGGATTGCACGGCGATACAGCGGATCACTGCATGCGGGGGTCAGCAGCACAGCATCCATATTAAGTGCTGCAGCCGAACGAAAGATTGCCCCTACATTCGTTGGATTCACGACATTCTCAAGCACCGCGATACGCCTTGCGTCCCTGCAGATTTCCTGCGGTGTCCGAAGTTTCGGCCGGTACATGGCACAAAGCATTCCCCGCGTCAGCTTAAAACCTGTCAGTTTTGCCAGCACTTCAAATTCCGCCACATATACCGGAAACTCTTTATTTGTACTGCTGCACATCCGAATGGCTTCTAACGCTTCGCCCTCCGTCTCCAGCTGTCTTTTCTCCATCAGCACAGAAACCGGCACACACCCGGCGTCCAATGCCCGCATAATCACCTTCGGACTCTCTGCAATAAACATCCCTTTTGCAGGGTCTGCACGATTGACAAGCTGATTCTCGGTCAGTCTTGCATACACATCAAGCTCCGGTGCTTCAAAATTTTGAATTTCTATCATCGTCCATCCTTATCCAAAAATCATCCTCTGCCATCCGCCCCTGTGTTTTTTGAATGATCATATACGGATCATAGAATGATACATTCAATCTCTCAAGTTCATTTACGGCAAATTTTTCCCCCATTGTTCCCTCCATGCATGCCACATATCCTATCTGTTTTCATACAATAACATAAATAAATAACGATGTAAACAATTATAAATCGTTTAGTTCTCAACCCCGGCTGCCCGAACCATTTTCTCCTTTGCATAACGATTGAATATCGCAATCACACGTCCCACACAGATCATGGACAAAATGGTACCGACACCGATTCCGATCAGTTTTCCCCTGCAGATCAGCCCGATGCAACAGGTAAATGCCACATTACATAAATCAAAACCATTCTTTGTATTTCCAACGCTCTGATGAATACAGTCTGCAATCGCCTGTACAATTCCGTCTCCCGGATTTGGAACAATCCGCATATTCAATGACATGGCCGCACCGATTCCCGTACAAATCAGCGCTGCCGCAAGCACTGCGATCTGCAGGCCAAAATGCAATGTCGTATTGGCTCCCTTCGGGGAAAAATCCGGTATGAAATCAACGAACAGATTCATAAAACGCGTAAACACAATACTAAGCGGAATCTGCAAAAGATCCGTCAAAAGAATAAACTTCAGGGAATGCTTCGTTGCCTGCGCAAGCGCTGCATCTCCATGTCTGCGATCATAAATATTTTTTACAGTATGCATGAACATTTCCAGCACAACAAATACGGTATACAGTCCCAATGTTGTATTTCCAAAATTCCAGTCTCTGATTTGCGAAATACTGTATGCGACCGAAATAATAGGCGAAACTCCCAGTCCCGCCTTTGTATTCAGTATAATTCCCAGCGCAAGGATCAAAAGCCCTGCCGCATAGAAAATAACCCTATTTATCTTTTGTCTGCTCATTTATCTATCGCCTCTTTACCAAACTTATGTGTGTATCCATCACTACACATAAACACCAACCGGAATCAGATATTTCAGGTAACGCATGACCGGAATATAGGCTCCCACATCCCAAAATACCGGACACATGATCACAGCAATTGCCATCATTACAATTCCATATGCGAGAAATCCTTCTGCGCTGGATGGAATTTTTGCATACAACACCGTCCATATTATAGCATACACAAGAAATATTACAAATGACAGCAGTTCCTGCCCCAGCCCTCTCGACTGTGGAACAAAAAGCAACAGCACAAAGCCGACCACTGCCGGAATCGTCACGGCAGCCAGTTCCTGTACACATGCAAACAAAAAGCGTTCCCTGTTTGGAAAGGCATGCTGTACCCATATCCCTTTCGGCTCATATCTCTTTGCATTCGCAAAATACATAATTCCAAGAAGAAAGACTGCAAATATTCCCTGCACCGGATATGCATCATGATTGTCCTGTACTTTCTTCACTTTCGTATCTACCGGAACAATATCCGTATAAAAAAAATCGCTCTGCAAAAAATCATCGCTTGATTTTTGCATTTTTTCAAGACGCTTTTGATCCTGCGTTGTAAAGATTTCCTTTTCGCTTTGCGCTAACAATTTTCCGCTGTACTCCTTGAAAAAGGCCGCAAAAAATGTTTCTTTTGCAACTTCTCCCTTGGTTGTAAACGGGTTGGCGATATACGTCACACATTTTTTCCAGTTGTCCTGCCGAACCCTTTCTGTGAAATCACTTTGCATAAGAAATCCACATTCCAGTTTGCCGGACTGCACTTCCTTGTACATTTGTTCCTTATCCTGATAATTCACAAATGCAAACCGGCTGTGTGAATTTTCCAAATCTTCACACAATGTTCTCTCCATGCTCCCATCCTGCTCACAATACAATCCTATTGTCATCGTTTTCCCGGACGGCATATGTATCCCCTGTACAACCAGCATAAGCAGAATCAGCGCGGCTGTCATAAGCCACGCTGTGATTTGTTTTGTATTTCGTTTTAATAAAAGCCTGTACCATATGATTACTTTTTGCATACACTCACCATTTCCGTCAAAACCAACTGTTTCCAAAGAGAAGCTCTAAATTGTACCGGTTCAAATGATACAGCGGTGTCCAATGACTGATCTGTTGTACAAATTTTGGCAGATAATCCACCGGAATCAGCATGCCTGATGCCAGCACAATAAAAAGTTCCAACGCCAGCAGCACGAGCATCCCTTCCGTCGATTTTCCTGCGATACAATAGATCAGATGATATCCAACTGCAAACAACAGACAAAACAGGTACAATCCCAACAGAACACGCATGTCCCAGAAAAGAAATGAGATTCCTAAATAATACGTAACGGTGCAGCCGATTCCATACGCCAGAAAAGCCAGAAAAAACAACACATTGGTCATCGCCACAATTTTCCCGAAAGCAATCTTTCCTGCTCCCATTCCATACAGGGAAAGCTTCTGCTCCACAACCTTTGTCTCTCCTGTATACAATCTTGCAAAACATAATCCGGTAAATAACAGGACCAGTATCAATCCTGTAGAAAAATAATACTGCTTTTGCTCATATTCCCCAAACGGCGAACAGACAATTGAATCATACAGTCCCGTGCGGGTCAATGCAGTCTTCAGATAATTCGTTGCGACTTTCAGCCCGATATCCTGATAGGCAATCTTTGTGTTGCCGTACTGCGCCTGTTCCAACACCGCAGACACACCGGCTTCTGCCGTCCACAGAATCGAGACACCATCCTGCAACAATTCCTGAAACGTCTGCAGACTGACATCCGACTCCTGCGGAACACACAACCTTACAAACGAATCATTTCCCTCATCCAGATCCTTATAAAAGTGTTCGGGGAAAATCAATACAGCCTGCACCTGCCCATTTGCAAGCTGCTCCATCGCTTCCGGCTCGTCCACATAACGCATCCGGCAAATACTTTTTGTGCTTTGCATGGCAGATGCCAGACCTGTCAAAAGTCGCAATTCTTCGCCCTTTTCTTCTGGAATGACAACTGCCACTTCTACCGTATTAAGCACCTTTGCGTCACGAAATACTGCGCTACACGCAAACACCGCAATGCCCAGCAAAAGCACCATGCATATAAAATAGCGGAAAGACTTTATAAAGACGGCAAGCGCCTTCTTTTGTTCCATGCATAAGTATCGAAAAAACATCCTATTTCTTACAGTTCATCGTCATCATCGTTGTAGTCATAGTTATAATCATCATCACCATAATCATAGTTGTAATCATCATCATTGTAGTCATAATCGTAATCATAGTCATAATCTCCATCATCATAATTATAACCACTGTTGCCTCCACTGATTCCATAAATTTCCTGAACCAGTGTCTGAAGATCCTCCGCAGATGCATTTCCGATATCAAACTTCTCTCCACTGAATGTCTGAAGTTCTGCGCCTTTTTTCACATCCAATGAAAGGTTCATACCAGCGCCTTCCATCGTCAGTGTCAAGCCATCGCGTTTGCCTTCCAGTGTACCGCTGACGGAACCTTCATCTTCGATGTCCAATGTGTATTCTCCTGATTTAAAGTCATAGGTCAGCTCACCGACTTTCTCTCCTTCTACGGATACACCAAATACTTCTTCGTTTCCATCCTCACTTCCGGAAATCTTCATTACAGACTCACCACACGAAATCAGCTCCATGTTCTGTGTTCTTCGGTCTCCACCTTTGAAAAGGATCTGTATATCCTGATCCTTCTCGGATGGATCTACTGCCTTCACACATGCCAGCTTATTCTTGTAGATATAAAATGTGATATCAATATCCGGCATCTCTTTAAAGGCATCTCTGAGTTCATCAAAAGACTCCTTGTAATCGTCATAATCCGATCCTGTTACGGCCTGATCCAGAAGATCTCCCACCTGGGCATCCATATAATCCTCAAAAAGGTCCACACATTCGATCATATAGTCTGATGTGATGGTTGTCTTGTAGCCTGCACACTTGCGGTCTTTGCCGTCTACTTCAAAAGACTCTTTGTCTGCGGATTCAAATTCGAGTTTCTTGTACATCTCAGAATATTTTTTACTAAGTTCTGAAAGCTTTTTCTTCTGCTCTTCATCTGAGTACATCTGCTTGCAAAGCTTATCGAGCAATTCTACATTATCTGCGCCCATGGAATCTGCAAGATAACCATTTTTCTTCTCGTTATAATTGTATGTATAAATCTTATCGCCCAAAAGCGGTGCAGATAATTTTATTTCATCTTTATCAATCCCCGCAAGAAATTCCACATCCGAAAGTTCCGGTCCCTCAAGACTTCCCGAAATCTGCTTTTCATTATCTTTTTCCGCATAAGTACCCTTAACACTGTATCCTTCGGCCTCGCCCTTGATATCAACTGTATATGCCTTTGAACTCATAACATTAAGTCCGGATAAAGCTTCCGTAAAATGAGAAGGTTCACGGAATGTATTTGCCGTCGCTCTCAGTACTTTGTCGGATTTGCTCAGGAAAAATCCACTCTGTATTCCTGCAAAAACTGTGCCGGCTCCTGCAATTACCACAACCCCTGCAACAATACCGACGATCAGTCCTGTTTTCTTCTTTTTCTTTGGTGGCTGCTGCAGTGGCATACCTGTCATCGGATCAAATGCCATCTGTGGCTGTACCGGTGTCGGATTGATTGGCTGTCCCGTCATCGGGTCAAACCTCATCTGTGGCTGCTCCGGTGTCGGTGCCGGGTTGATTGGTTCTCCTGTCATTGGGTCAAAATTCATTGCCATTTTCATAATCTCCTTTTCTTTTCAGAACATTCCTTTCAAATGATCTTCATGTTCTTTTGCTGATATATGTCTTGATTTCTTCCAGCCTCTTTTGTGAATCTCTGCTCAGCTCCCGCATCTGCCCATTGTCCATCAGCAGACAGCGATCCGCAAACACAATTTCCTGTTCCTCGTGGGAGGTCATGATAATTGTGCCATTCATCTGTTTGTACTTGGAAAGCCACTCTAAAATGCTTTCTTTGTAATAGATATCCAAAGCCGCTGTGGGTTCGTCCAGTAACAAAACCGGTGGGAGTTCCACAAAGGCGCATGCAATGGCCAGTCTTCGTTTCATTCCGCCGGACAGCTTCTCCACTTTCATATGAAGCATCTCCTCCAGCTGAAACTGCTCGATCACAGAGTTAAGGTTCTCTTTTTTGCCGGCGCCCCAGAATTTCAGATTATCCCTAACCGAAAGCTCCTCGAATAATGGATTCTCCTGCGGTACATAACCATAATACTTTCGGGATGACTTGCCACAGCCCATCTTATTTCCAAAATAAGTAATGCTGCCACTGTCGGCTTTCTGTGCACCTGCCATAATCTGCAAAAGCGTTGATTTCCCGCATCCGTTTTTGCCTACGATCACAACACTCTCGCCACTCTCCACATCAAAGGAAATCTCCCGAAGCACCTGCTTCTTTCGATAATGTCTGGAAACGGCAGACACCTCTACTGCATTCACTTTCATAGCAATTGTCCCTTCCTTGAACGGCCATCCGTATTTCAAACATCAGAACATATGATTTTATTATACGTAATTATACCTGCTGTGCAAATAGGAAATTTGCCCTAGTTTGTCTGATGTTTCTTTATACAGCCTTTTAACAGTTCTACCATTTTAGCCGCAATCACTGCCCATACATATGCAAATACAATAAGAAGTAACAATTCAAGGTATCTGTAATTTTTAAAAAACCGTTCTAACACGCCAAGCTGTCGAAAAACACGCAATATTACAATATGTGCAAAATAAATTTCCAATGAAACAACGCCCCATTTTTTGCAAACGGTATTAAACCACTGCGGTGTATAATAAAAAAGTATCGCCAGCAAAAAAGTAATGCCAACACCACCGATCCAATAACTATACCTCTCCAGTATATTATGAAACTTTCCTGCATCGAGACATATATGGTCCATTAAAAGATATCCCACGGTCAGAACAATCAGGGTAACCGCCGGCATTCGTTTCTTTTCATATACCAGTTTTCCAAAGCAACATCCCGTCAGAAATACCGGAACTCTTGGCAATGCTTTGGATATGTGCTTATATACCGCCGGCTCTTCCATAAGAATTGCAACAGTTACCAATACAACGAGCACAATCAGAACGCTGTCTCTGATCACTGCGCTTTTCACCGTTTTTTTCTCAAACAGTAATCTGTAAATATATGGATACAATAAATAAAATACCATGATAACTGATGCAAACCATACCTGCGAATCTTCGCTGATCCAAAACTGCACCAGACTGATCCGGTTAATCAGTCCCCAGATTGTCATCTTATGAAAAACCAAATAAGCAAGCCATAATGGTACACTTGTAAACAACAGTGGATACATAATTCTTGAGATTCGTTTTTTCATAAAAGCCAGAATGTCCTGATTCTTTACAAATGAGAAATACAGGCAGATGCCAGAAATAAACAGAAAAACATCAACTCCCATATTACCTCTCTTAACAACTTCCTGCAGATAATGCAATACTGGTATCCCATCAAAAATCTCAAACTTTGTATGTTCTCTCATATGAAAAAGCAAAATCCAGAATATACTGATCCCATATATTTCACTGCGGTACTCGCTGATTGCTTCCAGACGTAATTTTCCTTTTTGTATCGGTTTCTCCCTTTTGTCCATTTTTCCTCTTCCCTTGCTTTATGTTGTTATAATTTTCTCTGTGTTAATGTCACGCAATACACAGCCACATAATATACTAATCCAGGTAATTATATACGTCAATACACTGTAAACGACTGACGCGTATACATACGATATAAGACTTGCGGGGTCTATTTGAAAAAAATGTCTTTCTGGTGTCACTTTTCGTCCCCAATTCCACTATTTTGACTGATTTCAAACAGTTTTGGGGGCTATAGAAAAAAAGTCCATGGAAATACCCCACTTTTGCACGAAAGGCGGGGTATTTTCTTATAATTTTTATATATAGACCCAATTGTTAGTTCTAAAAGGCTTAAATTCCTTGAAAATGGGGTATTTTGACACAATTTTTCTGTATAGGTCCCACACGCATTCTAATAATTTGGATTTGAAAAGGTTTTTCAATTGATTCCGGCAATTATCGTAATTGGATTGGAATAGTATTCTCTTTTTCATAAGGTTCTCCTATCATAATATTGTACTTTTATTACCAAATTTTAATGTAATAAAATACTGCTTACCCATTATAGATAAGCAGCATTTCTATTATATATACGTCATTTATTTTTTGTATCTTCAACAGTAAATGTAACAATATATGTAATTGGATCACTTTCCGTCTTTTTTATTGGATTCTCGATATCTTTATCTTCTTCACAAACATACTTATACGTCAGATGAATCGTATAATTTCCAGCCGATAATTCTTTTTCAAACCAAACTCTGGCAATTCCGCTACCTGGAAGACTTACAAATTCTACAACTACAGGCTGCTCCGAATCAGTCTTAGAACAAGTAGCGGTTGCTTCACCACTAGTTCTATAACCTTCTGGTATTTTTCCATAATCGTGTACACTTACCGTATATGGTATCTCAATATAAAATCCTTCTTCCTCTGAATTTAAGTCTTTTACTTCTAAAGAAATATTTGTATTATCCGTTTTTGCCAGGCAAATAATTGGAAGTTCTGCGTCTGAAAGTGGAATTGCGTTGCTCTTTTTCACTTCATCAGCTTGTTCTGTGTTTCGCGTATAAATTACATATTTATTCTCAGTTTCTAAATCTGAAAATTCAATAAAGCCAAAATCATCTTGTTCCGTTGCATCTATAGCATCATTCCAATTTATTGCCTTCTCTTCTGTTCCTTCTTCACAACAGATATATTCCTGTCCGTCTTCCGCCTTCACTACAATTGATGTCTGTGTTTTATGATACATTGCAGGTTCTTTTACTTCTGTTTTTTCCTTCGTAAATGTAAAATAAACCATACCTGTTATGTCTTTTACCACATCGCCTTCTCCAGCTTGTACACGAATAGTAACTTTTAATCCTGTTTTTTCATCTTTTTCAATGTACTTCTCATCACAACCGCCAAATACATCTGCATAATATTCTTCGCCCGCATATTCGCTTACTTTTTTGCCTAACTGCTCATATGCATACCGTGTATTTTCCTTTCCCTCTGGAAGAATCTCAAATGTTTTCTCAAAAAACTTTTCTTTTACTTGCTCAGCGGCTGCTGCAGTTTTTTCAAAATCATCTGCTTCAAACCAGAAAGTTCCCTTATATTCCGTATTTCCAGCAATATAAGATAATGTGTATTTTCCCGGATTCAGATTGGAAGCAAATGTAAGCATATATCTATACCATTCTGTTCCATCATCATCGTCGTCATCGTAATCTTCATCATCATTATCTTCGTTGTCTGCGACTTCTTCCTCATCATCCATATCTTTTAATGAATCAATTTTCTGAGTCACTCCGTTTTCATCAGTAACAATAATTTTATCTTTATTTGATTCTATAATCTCCGTTGGAATTTCTACATCTATTTTGTTTTTTTCAAATACATGTAATGCATTTAATTCAAACGTTTGGGCTGGATCTGGATCCGGTGTCGGAGCAGGTGTTACACTTCCGCCTGAAGAAGAACCACCGCCAGATGTACTGCCACCAGTAGATCCGCCATTGTTATCACCACTCGTATTCGTTGTTGTATCTGTCACCTTTCCGGTATTGTCAACTTTTGAAGTGGTGTCTTTTGCAACTTCCTGTGTTCCTGCCGGTGTTGTAACTTTGATCACATCTGTTGTGTCATTCTTTACTGCAACCTGTGCGTTTTCTCCGGTAGTCTCTACTTTACTTCCCTCAGCGCCCTTGGAGAGGTTCAGCGAAATCTCTGTAGCTGCTTTTACTTCAACAGGTGTGCTGGAAGTAACATCTGCGCCTTTTGCAGTTTCTTCTACTTTGACTGGAATGGCTGTTGTTGTCTTTCCTTCGACTGCAACTTTTGCCGGAGCACTGACTGCTACTTCTCCGACAGTTCCATCAACTGCGAGGCTGACATCTACTGCTGCATCAATCTGAATTGCATCAATGGTTCCTGCAGCTTCAATTTTAATTTTGCCACCTTCCTGTGAAACGGTCACTTTGGAAAGTGAAGCTCCTGCTTCTACGACAATTCTTGCATCGTCTGCAGTTACTGTAATGGTATTTCCTTTTGCTTTCTCTTTCCAGGTGTTTGGCTTAATTGCCTTGATATTGATTAACTTGAATGTACCGGCATTGACAACATCTGCATTCGGTGCATCCACAGTCAAATTTACTTTTCCATAATTTCCGGAAGGAATATTGAATGCTACTTCTTTATCTGTCTTGATTGTCAGATTCTTTACATTCTTATCCTTCAAAGCAGAGGTCAAAGCTTTCTGTGTGGATACTGTCTTGCTGACTGCTGCATTCTTAACAGTAACTTTGCAAGTCAGTGTATAATGCTTTTTGCTCTTGGTTACAACCTTACACTTTACATTGGCTGTTCCTGCTTTTACTGCCTTAACTACTCCCTTTTTTGAAACAGCCGCAACAGTTTTCTTGTTGCTGGACCATTTCAATGTTGCATTTTTCCCTGCATTTTTGACGGTAAGCGTCTTCTTACTGCCAACCTGCAACGTCATCTTCTTTGCACTGATTGTCGGTGCCTTTGTTGCTGCATATGTCGCAGTTGGCTGATATGTAGTAAGAATCATCGCCAGTGCTAAAACAAACGCAAACACTTTTTTCATGTTTTTCATATGTATCCTCCTTTGTAAAACATAATACTTTTGTACTATATTTTATACTCATTTTTATAACATGTCAATAATGATAAACACTTAAGATTGGTAGATAAAAATGGTGGCCGATTTCTCGACCACCACAATTCTATAAATTTTTAATTTTCTTATAATTCATCTTTTAGTGTGTATATATACTCGCATCTGTATTAATTCCCATCACATCTATTTCATATCCTTTATACTTAATATCAAATGAACCTTTTTCCCTTTTGAAAAATCCCCACCCTTTCAAGGGCAGGGATTACATTTATTTTGCTGTTAAACTTTCCATTCTTATTTATTCAAAGAAATCCGGATTCACAACCTTCAATTTCTTGGTTACCTTTGCGCCGTTTACCTCAACGGTGATAGAAACTGTGCCTTTCTTTAATCCTTTCACAACGACTGTATTTGCTCCGTCTTCGTCCTTCTTATATTTCACAGTTGCAATCTTCGGATCCGAGCAGGTCACTTTCACCGTTCCATTATACTGATAAGGTACCACATCAAACCAGTAAGTTGTTTTTTCACCCACACTAATATACTCGGCACCATCATCATATAACATTCCCCATCCTTCAAAGTCAACATCCGTTGCTTCCGTGCTGTCAACAAGTCTTGCCTCAAAAGATCCAACATAATAGAATTTATCTGTTTTCAGATTTTTAGCGTAAAATGCGAAATACAGGGTTCCACGCTTTTTTACAGTATAAGTATGCTTTTTTGAATTATATGTCAGATATTCGTTATCATCTTCATAATTCGTATCATCGGGTATTTCCCCATTCAGTTTTTTTAATGTTTCCTGCACATCAACCGGTTCTGTATCATAAACAAGTCTCCAATATCCTACCGTTGTTTCCAGAGGGATATCCGGATACATCTGTGCCTCTTCCTCTGTCAACCATGCATCATCTGGTGATGACAATTGATACGTTTTTCCTACCACCCATGTGACTTTTTCATGTAAAATTTTTGTACTGATAAGTGTAAATTGAATCGTTCCGACTGTTCTTGTCTTTTTCTTGTATGTTTCTTTTACTTTGACCTTGGCATACTGATTGTCTTTACCCTTAACGTATGTTATCTTTCCACTTTTTGTAACCTTGATTTTTTTGGTATTGCAAGAATAAAATGTGTATTTTGCCTTTTTATTTCTATTAACAATTACATCCTTTACCGAAATCTGATAAGGCTTCTTTTCATAATATCCTTCCTGCGTGGATAACGCCCAATACCCATACGCATACATGTCTGCGATTGTTGCTTTCTTTTCTTTTTTTGCTGCCTGTGCGCTAGTTGGTATCACCATAATGCTAGTCACTACCATAACCAATACCATTATGCCAAGCAACAGTCTTTTCCCTGTTCTTTTGTACATTTTCATTTTTCCTTTCTTTTTTATTTTTCTTTTATAATATATATTATGTCATATTTTATAACATGTCAATTAGACTAATTAATGTTCGTTTTATCATATATCCTACCATGCGAAACTATATTAAAATAGAAGAAAAGGGGTGTTATAATATATGTTTAAATTAAAAGCAGATTACGTAGAATATGAAAATAAATCTCTTCGTCTTCCCAAAGATCTTATCGAACAAGTACAGTCTTTGGCCAATGATAACAATATGTCATTCAATAAAGTTGTCATTCAGTGTATCGAATATGCTTTAGGAGATATGGAATCTTCCAACTGATATTATAAAAAGCGATGTGCCACAAAAACACATCGCTTTTTACTCTGCATTATTTTACAGTAATTTTAACCTTTACAGTTTTTCCATTTGCCTTTACAGTAATAACCGCTTTACCCTTCTTTACTCCTTTTACAACGCCTTTATTGGTTACAGTTGCAACCTTCTTATTAGAGGTCTTGTATGTAACTTTTGAATTTGGCATCGTTGCTGCTTTAATAGTAGCTTTCTTTCCTGCCTTGATTGTCAATGTTTTCTTTGCAACATCGAGTGCTTTTCCTGTAAAACCAACAACCTTTGGTGTGTGTTTTTTCTCACTCTGATTCATAGTATAAGTACATGCATTTACTTTACCACTTTCAAAATCATTCGATAACAATACATTTCCATCTACAACAAGTGCTGCATCGTCAAAATAAATGCTTCCCTTATATGCTGCATTTTCGCCCGTAACCCAAAGATCTGTTGAGATTTGTCCACTTCCTGTTGGAAAATCAATCTTATTTTCCCCGCTTTCATCATAACAAGTTTCCAGCGGAATCTTTGCGTCTACTACATAAAAATCCCCTGTCTTTGTAACGCCTTCTGATTTTTTGTCATAGGACATTCCATTCTCAGCATAGCCAGACTCTGTCTGCCAATCATCTCCTGTCCAGAAAGAGAGACTTGGATCTACCCAAAGGCTTCCACCCTTATCAAAATACTGTGCCGGAACATATATCTTTGTCTGCACCTCATAAGTTTTTCCAAATGTAACATCCGTTTCCTCATTTGCAAGATAAAATCCAAGAGATACGTGAGACTCATCCCCTGACTGAAAATTTTTCTTGAAATCAACGTTTGTCTCTAATACTTTGTTTGCCTGAGCAGCATTTGCCTCTACCACACCTGTTGGCAACACAGTCATTGCCATGGCAGCTGCCATTACAACTGCCAGAACTTTTCCTTTTGTTTTCTCGAACATATTTATATCCTCCTTTAAGTATAATATATTTTATAATATATTTTATATTATAATATACTCATTACTATAAGATGTCAATTATGACTTTGCTTACCACATCGTGCATCTTTAGTTTCTATTATTGTTCTGTTGTCTTTCCCCTCTCATCCGCAATCTGTTTTCCGGTCGCATCCATATGATAATTCTTCCTCATAATCAACTCCGAAATCGGTACAATCGTATACCCCTGGTCTTCTAGATTCGTCAGCATGGTGTCCAAAGCATCTGCCGTGTATTTTGCTCCATTATGGCAGAGAATGATAGCTCCCGGTCCAAGTGCCTTGTGGTTACATACGGTGTCAATGATCGAATCCACACCGTAATCTTTCCAGTCCAGACTGTCGACGGACCATTGGATTGGATAATAATTGAGTGCATATGCTGTCTTAATTACCTCATTGTCATATGCCCCGTATGGTGGCCGGAAGAGAAACATCTCATATCCTGTAAGTTCCTTCACTTTGTCATGCACGCCCTTTAACTCGCTTTCCTTTTCCGACTGTGAAATGGTCGTCATATCATAATGATGCTCACTGTGATTGCCCAGATCATGCCCGCGCTTTACCAATTCTTTCACACAATCCGGATTGTCCGTAACCCATCCGCCCGTCATAAAAAATGTCACCTTTACCTTATGTTTATCAAGTGTATCCATAATGCGTGGAAAATCTTCCGCTCCCCAGGCGGCATCAAAGCTGAGCGCCACTTTCTTTTCCGTTGTGTCCACACAATAGATTGGCAGTTCCCGGTCTCCCACTTTTGCACTTGTAACTACCGCACGGGTTGCCTTATAGGAAACTGCCATCAGGCAGACAAAAAGAGCCACGGCAAGAATTCCATACCCGGTTCGTTGCCCTGACTCTCCTTTTTGTTTTTTATGTATTGTTTTTGACATATATACTCCATAAAACTTTCTTTGTAGAGTATATTCTGTCTTTCCTGATTTTAAAACTATTTTTGATTATTCAATTGTAATTGTAGTTTTTCCATCCAGAACATAAGTTAGCATCTTTAATTGCTTTTCCCGGAATAGATGAAATAACAGATAAAAATAATGGGATGTGACAAATCACATCCCACTACGCAGCTATAAACTTACAGCAATTCGCTTTACATATTTAATTCGTCGGATTTTTCGATAAAATCTACGACAACTTCAATCGACTGCAACGCAGCTTTTTCTGCAAATGTCTGGTAATCCATCGCTCCGCCCTCTCCATCGGAAATAGAACGAAGGATTGCAAACGGCACTTCATTCACATAGCATACATGTCCGATACTTCCACCTTCCATCTCACATGCAATCGCATTGAAACGCTCATGCAGCAACGCTTTCTGGGTTGGCTTATGAATAAAGAGATCACCGGTCGCAATCGTACCGACTTTGTATTTGATGCCTTTTTCCATCAGGCATTCACACAGCAATTTTCTCATCTTATCATCACTCGGCAGAAAAATCTGATCCAGTCCGGACAACAGACCGATTGGATCTCCCAAAGCGGAAGTGTTCATATCGTGTTGTACAACCTGATCTGCCACAGCCACATCCATGACACCAAGTTCCTTGCACAAGGTACCGCCCACACCGATATTGATCACACAGTCTACATTATATTTTAAGATCATTGCCTCCGCACAGATGGCCGCAAATACCTTTCCGATACCACATACTGCAGCTACGACCTCTTTTCCTGCAATCGTTCCGCTGACATATGTCACACCGGAATATACCTCTGTCTGAATATTTTCCATGGATTCTTTTAAAGTATCCACTTCCATCTGCATTGCACCAATTACACCAATTTTCATCTGTATTTCTACTCCTTTTCGTTTACTGTGGATAAGTAAATTCCATATTTGTCTGTTCCTTCAAAGCCTCTAAATACTTCTTTGCCTCAATGCGCGCTGCCTCAAGGGAAAGGTTCTCATAGTGACCACATTCAGCTGCAGAAGCCCCAAATACCGGTCCCTCATGGTCAATAGTCTGCTGCAGTACCTGCTTTGTCATCTCAAATACAGCTTTCGGACTCTGATTGTTCCGGACGAGAAGATAAAAGCCCGTCTGGCATCCCATTGGTCCAAAATAAATCACATCATCGCTCATCGCTGAGTTTCGGATATAGGTGGCAAACATATGCTCCAGAGAATGCATCGTTGCATTGTCCATATAATCTCCTGCATTCGGTTTGCGTGTGCGCAGGTCATAGGTGATGACATCCCCGTCTTCCCTTGAAATATAAAATCCCGGCACAAGAACATCATGATTGATGGTAAAACTTTTGATTCTGTCCATTTGTTTCTCCTTTTATTTCAACTTTTATTTTGTGTTCATCTGTTCGGTAAACTGTTCCAGATACTCTTCAAATACTGTAAGTGCATCCTCCACCGGCTGCGGTGTACTCATATCGACGCCTGCTGCCGCCAGCAGATCGATTGGATCTTTCGAACACCCTCCACACAGAAAGTTATTGACATAACGGTCAACCGCCGGCTTTCCTTCTTCAAGAATCTTCTTGGAAAAAGCCACCGCAGCAGAATATCCGGTCGCATACTGATAGACATAGAACGCTGTGTAAAAATGAGGGATACGCATCCACTCATAATCAATCTCCGGATCAATGACCATATCCGGTCCATAATATAACACATTCAAATCGTGATAAATCTGATTCAGTGACTCCATCGTCAGAGATTCCCCTTCTGCAACCTTTGCATGTACGATCTGCTCAAATTCTGCAAACATTGTCTGACGGAACAGGGTCGTACGGAAAGCTTCCAGATAATGATTCAATATATACGTCTTCTTCTGCGCATCTGTCTCCGTTTCCAGAAGATAATGATTCAGCAGAGACTCGTTACAGGTCGATGCAACCTCCGCAACAAAGATCAGATAATCCGCATACGTAATCGGCTGTGTCTTATTGGAATAATAAGAATGAATGGCATGCCCCATCTCATGTGCCAATGTAAATACACTCTCCAGATCATCCTGCTGGTTCAAAAGCACATATGGATGTGTGCCATATGCCGCCCACGAATATGCACCGCTTCTTTTGTTCTCATTCTCATATACATCGATCCATCCATTGTCGAACCCTTCTTTCAGTATAGAAACGTATTCTTCTCCCATCGGTGCAAGTGCTTTGACCACTGTCTCTTTTGCTTCTTCATAGGTATATTTCTGTTCGACATCTTTTACCAGAGGCACATAAAGATCATACATGTGCAAATGCTCCACACCAAGGATCTTCTTTCGAAGTGCCATATACCGATGCATGGCCGGAAGATGTCTGTGTACTGCCTCTATCAGATTGTCATATACCGACTCCGGAATATTTCCATTGCTCAAATGCATAGCACGCACACTCGGATACTTGCGCATTTTTGCATAAAAACTCTCCTGTTTCAGATTACTAACAAAAATGGACGCAACCGTATTTCCCCATTTTGCATACGTGTTGTAAACCGCACGGAACACTTCTTTTCGAAGACTGCGATCCTTATCATTCATAAATTTAATGAAATTTCCATGTGTAATTGTAATCCGGTTACCTTCTACATCACGAACAGACGGAAATTTAATATCTGCATTATTGAACATCGAATAGATATTCTGCGGGCCTACGGCAATCTCCCCGACCTGTGCAAGAATATTTTCTTCTGCAGCAGATAATGTATGTTCTTTTTCGCGCTGGATTACTTCGATTTTGCGCCGGTACATTTCGAGCATTGGTTCCTCTGTATAAAAGCGATTCAGATCATCCTCCGAAATTGCAAGGATTTCCGGTTCTGCAAAACTTATGGAAGATGCTGCTGCCACCCGGACAGAATCCGCCTTGGCCGCATATCCCTGATATTTTGCATCCGCAGTATCCTGATGATAGCTTTCATTCGCATACACATACACACGGGTCAGATGTTCATCCAACTCATCCATTTTTTCAAAATAGGAAAGCAAACGCTGAGCAGATGTTCCAAGTGTTCCTTTATATGCCGCAATCTCTTCTGCCAGTGCATATACCACGTCTACATCTTTCTCCCAGAGTTCGTCTGTGGCAAACAGATCGGTAAGTTTCCACTTGTACGCATCCGGAATATCCTGACGCTTGCGCAATGCCTTTTCTTCCATCTTCTTTCCTCACTCTCTAAACGATACAAGCAGGACCCGGATGGACCCTGCTTGCCATATAACATATTTTATTTCTTGATCAGAGTTCCCATTCCTCCGGAAATCTCTGCATCATCTTTATTTAATTTTGTAATCAGTACGGAACGGATTGCAGATTCCCCTATGAAATCAATTGCAGCCTCGATCTTTGGTGCCATCGTTCCTTCCTCGAACTGTCCCTCAGCAAGATATTTCTTTGCATCCGCAACAGAAAGAGTATCTAACTTTGTCTCGTCCTCCTTGCCAAAGTTCAGGCAGACTTTGTCCACACTGGTAAGAATGACAAGCATGTCTGCATCCAGTTTCTCTGCAAGCTTTCCTGCTGCAAGATCCTTCTCAATGACTGCACTCGCACCCTGCAATTTATTATTCTGGGCAAGTACCGGAATACCGCCGCCACCACAGGCGATCACTACCTGATCCGCATCTGAAAGTGCTGAGATTGCGTCAATCTCAACGATATCCATTGGCTTTGGAGCTGCGACAACTCTGCGGAATCCATCTGCGACTTCCACAACATGGTTGCCTTTTTTCTCTTCTTCCTCAGCCTCTTCCTTTGTCATCACACGTCCGATGACTTTTGTCGGATGGTAAAAAGCCTCGTCATATGGATCAACAATCACCTGTGTCAATACAGTAGACACGGTCTTGTAAATGCCACGGTTTAATAATTCTGTACGGATTGCATTCTGTAAATCGTATCCGATATATCCCTGACTCATAGCAGAACATACAGAAGTCGGTGTCGCCGTATATTCCGGATAAAGGCGGCAGAATTCATTCATAGCGGTATGGATCATACCAACCTGTGGTCCATTACTGTGTGTGATAACCACCTGATAATCCTCACGGATAAAATCAGCCACTGCCTTTGCTGTACGTGCAGCAGCCTTCTGCTGCTCCGGTAATGTACTTCCTAACGCTTCATGCCCCAATGCAATTACAATTCTTTTTTTCTTCATATATCCTCCTTCTTATTCCTCACACATTTTGAACATCAGCTCATTGAAAGTCGCCTTCGGCGAGAGCTGACGCTATATGTGAGGTTTTCTTTAAAACCTCACACATTTAATCTTCTGCTTCAAGAAATAATTTTCGTGAAATAAAATTATAAGTTGTGACTAACATGGTAGATAATATTTTCGCCACAGCATAAAATATTCTAAATAATTCCACAGCAATCCACATGATCATCTGGTTGAGTGCCAGTCCCACAAGACTCAATGCCACAAAAATCGCCATCTCCTGGAACTTGCTTAAATCATCCTTGCCGTTGAACACAAACCGCATACTCAGTATATAATTTACCACAACGGATACCGTAAATGATATTGCGGAGGATGTAAAATAATGAAGCCCCATACGTTCTGTCAGCAATATCATAAGTCCATAATCAATGCAAAAGCAAAGCGTCCCGACCAATCCGAATTTACAAAACTGCAATAACAGTTTTTTCACTCTTTTCATCATTGACTCCTGCGAAAAATAGATTGTCCTTTCGGACAATCTATTATATCGCATTTTATGAAATTTGTCTATTAGTTGCCTGACTGAGCATCAAAAGTAACTTCTACGGTCTTCTCCTTATAACCGTCACCTAATCTCTGGAATGTGACTTTTCCTTTATCGCCGGCCTTGTAGTAAGCTAAGTTTTCTTTCAGCTGTGACATGCTCGTTACTGTCTTTCCATCGATTGCAGTAATGATATCTCCCTGACGGATACCAGCCTTCTCTGCTGCGGAACCTTCTACTACCTGATATACATAGACACCTTCCGGCATGTTATATGCAGAAGCGATGTCAGAAGAGATGTCCTGTCCCTGGATTCCGAGGAACGCGCTCTGTGCCTGATCCACTTTTTCTTTTGTGATCAGCTGCTCAATAATTGGCATTGCATCGGACATTGGAATTGCATATCCAAATCCTTCAACGCTTGTATCAGAATATTTTGCAGAGTTGATACCGATGACCTCACCCTGTGCATTCAATAATGCACCACCACTGTTTCCAGGGTTGATTGCGGCATTTGTCTGAATCATGTTGTTGTTTACAATGGTCTCTCCGGTCTGCTCGTCCTGAACCGTTACGGTACGACCTAATGCACTGATAATTCCATTTGTGACAGACTGTCCATAACCAAGTGCATTACCGATGGCGATAACTCCCTGACCAACTTCAAGGCTGTCAGAGTCCTCGGAAATTGTTGCAACCTTAATTGCACTTAATGTGTCCGAATCGATACTCTTTAATGCAACTTTGACAACTGCCAGATCATCTGCGGAATCCGTTCCTTTTACTTCACAGCTTACCGTTTTGTCATCACAGAACTGTACAGTAAGCGATTCGGCATCCGCAACTACATGATTATTTGTTGCTATATAAAGATACTTGTCATCCTGCTTTATGATAATACCGGAACCACAGCTCTCACTGTCTTTTTCCTGAATGCCCCACATTGTCTGATAAGATACTTTTCCGGTGTTTGTAATTGCTACAATACTTGGCATCGCCTCTTTTGCAATCGCAGATACATCGGACAGATCTGTCGCACTTCCGGTAGAGGTCTGCTGTACACTCTTGCCACTGTTGCTGTCACTCTTCTTAGCAGAAGATTCGGAAGAATCATTTCCAGCCTTTGCGGAGCTTTCAATTCCAAGTGCCTTAGTTCCGATATAGCTTGTTCCGGTAAAAGTACCGCCTGCTACCAGGCCAAAGATAACTGCAATGGCTGCACATTTACCAAGTGTTTTTCCAAACCCGCCACTCTTTTTAACTTTCTTTGGTTTCTTGCCCATGTTTGGCTGCTGGTATGGATTGTAAGAATTCTGCTGACCATTGTACGGGTTATATGCTGTGCCGTAAGCACTTCCCTGATTGGTGTTTGTTCCATACGCATTTCCCTGGCTTGTGTTCGTGCCGTATGCACTGCCGGAATTTGTTCCGTATGCACTTCCTGTTGGTGTGCCTGTTGTGTTGTTCTGATTCATATTGTTCTGGTTTGTATTATTCTCATTCATATTATTGTAATAGTTGTTATCCATAATGAAGAACTCCTTTCTTGTTTTCTAAGGAGAATTCTAACCGTATTGTGTGTTCAAATTGTGACAGAATTTTGTAAAAAGTGTTATAACTGTCGAAATACCGTCTTAAATTGCGATTCCGTTTTTCTTTAAAAGTTCTCTCGCAGAATCAACCGAATCCGTTCCTGTCGCATTTTTCACCGGTGCAAACTCTTTTTCACGTTCCACTTCAAATGCCAGACAGTTGTCCATCATATAAACCATATCCAGAATCAGTGTTTCAAATTTGTATGCATTCGGTTCCTCCGGTTTCTGCATTTGTCCACTCTCATCCAGATAAGGCACCTTCTTTTCCACAATATGAATCGGAAGATTCGATCCTGCAATCTCATTCAGTTTATCCACACGGAACAGATAATTTAAGATCACGCCGAAACCATACAATAATGTTCCCTTCTCGTCCCTTGCCTCTGCCATCTCGTCCGTCAGTTCATAATATTCCACAATCGAAGGCTTTCCATTTTCAAGACACATTGCACCGACACGTTCATGTGGAGAAACTTTGCGCACAACTTTCGATCCGCATACACACCCGGAAAGAATCGTTGCACCGACAAATACCGGATCTGCAATTTTCTGCAATACATTGTCGACAGCAAATACATTGAGCCATTCCACACCCTTGTCACGGATATCCTGATCCAGTCCTGCACAAAGCAGTGACTTGTACCAGCCACCATTTCCATTTGGGGACATCGCCAGCGAATCTTCTGCCTCTCTTAATACATTGCCGTCAAAATCAACTGCCGGAACCATTTCCTGCACAAAGAACTTCACATAATCTTTGTTATACCCAAAATAATTATGTTCTTCGAAAAAAGCGCGCGTTTGCGCATCATTCTTATCACTTGTCATAATATAAAGCGGCACCCATGCACCTGCTTCATTTGTAACATTCATAAGATTTGCGATCAGCTGTTCAAAAATGTAAAGGGTACGATTCACACCAATATTGAACATTCCCTTTGCCTTATCAAATCCAAGACGTGTTCCCTGGCCTCCGGCGAGCAGGATTGCCCCAACCTTGCATGCCCGGATTGCTTCAAGACCCACTCTGCGGAATTCATCTTCTCTCTGTTTAATCTCTGAAATTTCAGTCACACCAAGAGGTTCAAAAGTTCCTCTCTCCTGCTTTTTCTGATGAATCAGATTCAGATAGGACCAGTCCATCTCTTCCAGCTGATTTTCTAACTTCTGTGGTATGTCCTGACCAATTAATTTTCCCAGATACTTCTGATTGGTTTCTTCAATTTTCTTAACAATCTCTGTTTTCATAAATAACTTCCTCGCATTCCTGGTTTGTGTATTCACATTCTTAGAACTTTCGTACTAATTGAATCATAAAAAAATGGAAATAGACCAATCAACGATTGGCCTACTTCATTAATTATTTTACTGGTTCCCCTCTGTGCTTTTTTGAATCTTGTCCGTTCCGGTAGCACCTGCCGTCTCATTATAATCCGATGTATTGATCAATGCAGAATCCTTTGTAATTCCTGTCTGACTTACAATCGTATCACTGATTGTCTGAACCGTCTGTGACGGTACATACGTATTATCATCGAACAAATACTTGTGAAGCTGCGTAACATTCGTCACAAGATCTGCAGGGATAACCGTGTCACCCGTTGCAGAAAGTGTCTCTGTCGTAAGATTGAACGGGAATCCCGTCGTACTCTCAATCTTATAAGAAGTCACATCCTTTGCCAGTGACAAGATCTGTCCGATTGATAATGTTGTCGAAATATCGTCCATTACGGAATTACAAATGCTTGTCAATGTCGCAATATCTGCTTTCTTTGCTTTCTCTAAGATTGCCTGCAATACAATTCTCTGACGGGATGCACGTTTGAAGTCATCTCCTGCCAGCTTACGGATACGGGCGTATGTGGTCGCCTGCGTTCCATCCAGATGAACCAGTCCATACTGGGTAACATCCGGCGTCATCTTTCCGGTTACCTTGTCCACATCCTTCTTGTACTTATTGATCTGTTGCATCTCACCCTGTGTGATCTCCAGATCCAGTCCTCCAAGATTGTCAATCACCTCAACCATAGCTGCCCAGTCAACGCAGACATATTCCTTGATATCCAGATCAAAATTGGAATTCAACATCTGTACAGCCTGCTTTGCGCCTCCATTGGCATATGCTGCATTTGCCTTGCGGTATAAACCACCGCCGATGCTCAAATAAGAATCTCGATAAACAGATACCAGCTTTACATCCTTAGTCTTGTTATTAATGCTTGCAATCATAATAACATCGGAGTTACCGCCTTCATACTTATTCTTGCTTCGGTTGTCCAGTCCGAACAGTGCTATGTTGGTATATCCTTCCAATGATAACAACGTATCATCACTTAAGTCATCGTTAATTCCTGCTTCGGATTCGTCCATCTGCTCATAATCCACTTTGTTCATCATACTGACAAAATATGCTGCAAGCAATAAGATTGCAAGGAGCAGTATTTCAAAGATAAAAAGCACAATCTTTCTGCTTTTCTTCTTCTTTCTTTTTTTACGTCTATTGTTTGCCATAATCCTAACCCTTTTGCCTATTATGTATATACAGCCAGGCGTCCGCGTAGCTGCCGCGCTCTTCCTCTGACATGGCCGTATATTTTTCCAGGTCAAGGTTGGTCAGCCGCATCTGTTCATTTCCGCACTGATGGCATTCTACATCCTTGCGTCGGCTCACCATTCGCATCCAGCCACACTGCGGACAAATGTATATTTTCATCATAATAACTACCGCTTATTCAAATTTTTTCAAAACCTCAGCTTTTAATTCTTCCAATGTCTTATCTGCTCCTTCCAGAGAAGTGCCTTTTACTCCGACATAGAATTTAATCTTTGGTTCTGTTCCGGATGGGCGTACACAACACCACGCATCGTTAGAAAGTTCGAAATACAGTACGTTTGAAGATGGAAGTCCTGTTGCAGTCACTTCTCCTGTCTTCATATCTTTACGTGTATCTGCTTTGTAATCACGCACTGCAAGTACATCAAAATCACCCAGTTTCTCCGGCGCATTGTTTCTCGCACGGTTCATGATCTCCTGAATCTGTGCTGCCCCGTCAATACCCTTTAAGGTCATGGTTGCGATACCTTCTCTGTAGTATCCGTATTTTTCATACATTTCAATCATGCCATCCCAAAGTGTCTTACCCTGTGATTTATAATAAGCTGCAACCTCACAGAGCATACATACCGCTGCAGGTGCATCTTTGTCTCTGGCATAGGTTCCAGGAAGACATCCGTAGCTTTCCTCAAAACCGAAGACATAATTCTTGTCTCCTGCCTTCTCATATTTGAGCATCTGCTCACCAATATATTTGAATCCGGTAAGTACTTCTACCAGTTCTACACCATATGCTGCCACAATTGCTTTCGCCATATCAGTAGAAACAATAGACTCAACCAATACCGGGTTCTCCGGCATCGTTCCATTTGCATGTTTCTGACCCAGAATATATTCTGCAATCAGCATTGCGGACATATTTCCGGTAAATGTAACGTACTCTCCTGTCTTTGTATCTTTGCAGTACACACCAAGACGATCTGCATCCGGGTCTGTGGCAAGTACAATATCTGCATCCTTTTCTTTTGCAAGTTTTAATGCAAGTTCCCATGCATCCGGGTTCTCCGGATTCGGGTATGGTGCAGTCGGGAAATGTCCGTCTGCTACTGCCTGCTGTGGCTCAATGTATACATTTTCAAATCCCATATCCTTCAGTACACGCTTAACTGGTTCAAGTCCTGTACCATGAAGTGGTGTGTATACGATCTTGATGTCTTTTGCCATCTGCTTAATGATTTCCGGATGAATGGACAGATTACGAAGCTGTGCAAAATACTTCTCATCCACATCATCTGAAATTACTTCATACAGACCAGCCTTGACTGCTTCTTCTTTCGCCATAGTCTTTACCATATCAAAAGAAGTCACCTTACCAACCTCATCCATAATACTGGTGTCGTGTGGTGGTGTTACCTGCGCACCGTCCTCCCAGTATACCTTGTATCCATTATACTCTCTCGGATTGTGGCTTGCTGTAATTACGATACCTGCAATACAGCCAAGTTCCCTTACTGCAAAAGAAAGTTCCGGAACCGGACGAAGGCTTTTGAAAACATAAGCCTTGATTCCATTTGCTGCAAGACACAATGCTGCTGCATCCGTAAATTCATCTGCCATCAGACGGGAATCATGGGCAATTGCAACTCCCTTATTCTGTCCGTTCTGTGACAGAATATAATTTGCAAGTCCCTGTGTTGCCTGGCGTACTGTGTATATATTCATACGATTGGTTCCTGCTCCGATCACACCACGAAGTCCGGCAGTACCAAACTCTAATGTGCGGTAGAAACGATCCTCAATTTCTTTTTCATCTCCGGCAATTGCCTTAAGCTCTGCCTTAGTTGCGTCATCAAAGTAGGCATCTGTGCACCACTTTTCATACTCTTTCTTATAATCCATAGACCAATTTCCCTCCTAAATTGTTCATTGTCGCACCTTAGCTATTCTAGCACACTATCCCTCATTTGGAAAGTTTTTACACAAAATATTAGAATCTCTTAAGAATTTGTTCAGCTCCTGTTTTGCTGTTTCATAATCTTTAAAAAGAATTCCATGGATGCCAACGGCCTCTGCTCCATTCACATTTTCCTGCCGGTCATCAATAAATACGCTCTCTTCCGGTTCCAGCCAATTCTCATCACAAAGGTAATTATAAATAGCAGGATCCGGTTTCATTTTCTTAATTGTATAGGACATGACCACATCATCCATCAACGGCAGAAATGCGAGCTTATCCTTCGTCTGATTGTACATATTCTCTGCATAATTCGAGATAATGTACACATGATACCCTCTGGCTTTCAGATCCAGTATCCATTCCATGGCATACGGCATAAGTTCCACCGTCTCACCGACCGTCTGATGAATTTTCGTGATTTCCTCCGCATATTCCGGTGCCCCTGCAATAAATTTCTGTAACAGTTCCTCCGGAGTGCCAAGTCCCTGATCCGACTCATCCCACAGTTTATTCTGAAACATTGCCTGGTTGATGGCCGCCTTCGCTTTTTCATCCAGTCCCAGTCTGTCCATATAGGCATCCGGCTCGTACGATACCAGTACTTTTCCAATATCAAATATAATATTACGAATCATTGTTCCAACTCCTTATCCACCAGCCATTCCTTACCGCCTTCTTTTTTGCCAAGGAAAATGGTCGGTTTTACTTTCTCTCCATGAAAATCCGATCCGGCAGTCTCCACCAGATGATACTTTTGCGCAAGTGCATGATACTCCTGAATCTGCTCCGGTGTATGCGTACTGTAATAAGTCTCGATTCCGGACAGTCCAAGCGATGTGAGCTTACGAATTTCTTCTTCCATTGCCTCTCCGGTCTTCATTAACGATACCGGGTGCGCGAGAACTACCACTCCTCCTGCCTTTCGAATCATGGAAATTCCCCGCCTTGCCGACGGCTTCTTTCGTTCAATCTTTGAGAATTCTTCTGTTGCAAGATATTTGTCAAATGCCTCTTTCACACTGGAAACATAGCCTTTTTCAACCATTACACGGGCAAAATGCGGTCTTCCGATCACATCTGATCCGGCTTTTTCTGCCACTTCTTCCATCGTAACATCTACACCTTGATCCGCAAGAAATGTAATAATCTTCTCATTTCTTGTGCTGCGCTCCTGCACCATTTCCTCACAAAAAGCTTTCAGTTCCCGGTCATGTATATCAATTCCATAGCCAAGCATGTGCAGTTCATTTTCATGCTCAATACTCAGCTCAATCCCCGGAATACAAATAATGCCACATTCTTTTGCTGTCTCCACGGCTTCTTCCACACCACCAATCGAGTCGTGATCCGTCAAAGCCATAATCGCAATACCTGCGTCTTTCACTTTTCGCACCAGTTCTGTCGGTGTGTACTGTCCATCCGATGCGGTCGAATGCATATGCATGTCAATTCTCATTGTCTGTCCTCCTGAAGTTGACATAATTGTCTTTGCTCTATTATACAGGAAATGTCAAGCGATGCGCCAGTATAAAACACTTTTTCTGTCAGCTTTCTGCTGCAACATCTATCGATAGCCCCCATAGCAAAAGAAAATAAAGGTATTTTAGTGCAAATGGGGTATTTTAGTATGATTTTTTTATATAGACCCCCATATAAACATTTGAAATCAAAGAAACCGATGGTTTTGGCTATACTTAACCTATACCATCGGTTCTTTTCTTACATCTCGCATCTTTTCATTTTTCTCCTAACAATAAAGCTGAAATGTCTGATTTTCCTCCAGCTGCTGTCCCTTTAATTGCTCCTGCAGAATCTGCTCAAACGAAGAACGTTTTGTCTTGTTCTGACGCGGCTGCTGATGATTTGGCGAATCATATGCAATCTCCTGGGATAAGGTCACTGGAAATACCTGATAAACACGTTCGATTCTTGCGGTAACGCACCTTCTTTCTGTTTGATTTGTTTCCTTCTATTATATTTATCGGACAATTCTTAAATTTATTTAGTTTTTTCAGATTTTTCATCATATAAATGTCTTCCAAAACTAAAACAGCGGAGTCTCGCGACTCCGCTATCTATCATATTTATAATTTTAATAAATTGTACTATATGCTACTGTTACTACTTTATAATGATTATACGCATCTCCATAATAATATGTACCAGCTTTTACACTTCCTGTATCCATTTTTCCAGCTTTTAAGTACTCATAATCTTTTGTCAGACCGATTACCTGATTATTGGAATCATATATCAAAACATAATGTGTTACATATGCACTATCTTTTTTCTGTGTATTTTTTGTTTTGAATACAATTTCTAAAATACCATTTCCACCATCTTTTTCAGTCTTTGAAGTTTTAATTTTTGAAGTCACATTTTTATATTTAGCCATCAGACTTCTGCTGTCACCCACTACTTTTGCAGAACATTTTGCAGCGTCCACAGTATAGTTATAATTGTCATAATAAATCTTATCATAAACCGTTTTTCCAGCAACAACATCGCTAACAGTCGTTGTATCCGTCTTAAATGTTGCCCCCTGATCATTTTTAAGAACATAGTCTACTGCAATTTGGGTAAATGTCTGCTTTGTATTATTTTTTACCGTAAGCAGCATATAACCCTTTCCCATATCTGTAAGTTTTACTGTAATATCCAGTTTCTTTACTGTAATCACATACTTGAATGATCCACGATTTGTCTTAACAGAAACTGTTGCCTTACCTGATTTTTTTGCTGTTATAACGGCTTTGCCGCTCTTCTTTTTTACAGATGCCACTGACTTCTTTGATGAAGAAACTGACTTAATTGTCCCATAAAAAGCAGTTATTTCAACTGTTTCCCCTTTGTACAGTGTCATTTTTTCTGTCTTTGTAGCTGCTTCTGCTGTCACTGGAGGAATGACGGTAATCAGCATTGCGAGTGCGAGACATGCACATAATAATTTTTTCATAACCTTGTTCATAGAAATAAATTCTCCTTTCAATTGTTGACACGGACTTTACAATCGTAAGTCTTTGTGCCGATTTTCATGATAATCGTTGTGACACCGGCTCCCTTTGCGGTTACCTTACCACTTTTTGTTACTGTTGCAACCTTTTTGTTTGTACTGCTCCATGTAACGGTCTTTGTGTTTCCAAGAGCTTTGAACGTTCCTTTTCCTCCCACAGATAACGTCATAGTGCTCTTGTTTATAGCAACGCCCATGCCAGTCGTCGTGTAATTCTTGTCCACACCGGATGCCGATTCGATGGTTGATGCAGTGTATGTCTTTCCTGCGATGACCACGGAATTTTCCATGTGCTTCTTCCCCATTACTACTTTGACTTTCAGGCCGTAATGCTCCAGAATATTTTTGTATGCATTCGCATATCCGGTATAGTTGGAAACGCCGGTCTCCAACGCCGTCTTTGCCGATACGGAAGTACCCGTCGGTTTTATATTCGCCTTGATCCATTTATTGGCGGCAACTACTTTCTCATAATCACTGAGATCTGATGTGACATAATTGTCCCACACAATCTGTAACACATTTCCAGAAGTTCTGCTTACCACCTTAAATGGATAAGTATATGTCCTTCCATTGATTTTTGCTGTAATCTTCACATTACCCGCTTTTTTGGCGGTAACCATTCCTGTCTTGCTTACCGTGGCCACTTTTTTGTCTGAACTTGCCCAGGTGATTGTTTTCGAGTTATTGCATACGGCAATACGTTTCTTTTCTCCCACAAACATATTCATTCCGCCGGTGCGAATGGATAATGCAGTAGAATTTGAATAATTGATATTGTTCGCAATCGCATATTTTTCGGCAGCCGATCCATACGGTGCCACGATTGTAAGTTTTGATATATCACATCCCTGAAAAGCATTCTTTCCAATCGATTTCACACTTGCTGGAATCTCTATGCGATATAACTGTGTCTGTCCCTTGAAGGCTTCTTTTTCAATAGTTGTATAACCGGATGGCAACTTAACAGTTGTCAGTTTTGTCATGATCAACTGACTGAAATTACTGCTTACAGCGGTGACAGTATAGTTGTTGCATTTGGACGGAAAGGTGACATCCGTTTTCTGACCTCCATACATATAGATACTGCAACTGCTTTTTTTCGAAGCACTCTTGGAAAGCGCATAATAAAATCCACTTTTTTTATCTACCGCATATTTTGTTCCATCGGTATCCTGCACAAACGTGACTGCATATGTCTCCACAGGCTTTGTTATCATACCAGTAAGAATCATTCCTGCAGTCAGTGTCAGAATTCCACATTTACGTAACCAATTCCGGATACTGTTTTTTCTAGTATTCACAAATTGTCTCCTAATCCAGTTTAAATGTCTCCATATTCTTTTCCAAAATATCTGCGATACGACGAAGTCCCTGCGCATTTCCGCTGATCTGCTGCATTACTCCACCAATTTCCATAACGACAGCATTGGTTTCTTCAGTGCTTGCAGCATTTTCCTGTGCAATCGCAGAAAGATTCTGTACGGTATCTACAATATTTTCTCTTGCATGATCCAGCTGTCTGGTATGCTCACTGATTGCCTCCATACCGGAAATAGACTGGTCAATCCCCTGATTTACCGAGCCAAATACCTGCTTGGTCTGCTCGACCTTTTCACTCTGCTGATGCATAACTTCGCGAACTTCTTCCATCGTATGCACTGCATTCTCAGAGTCCGTCAGCAACATATGTATAATATCATCAATCTTCTTTGTCGATGCATTCGACTGTTCCGCAAGTTTCTGAATTTGGGATGCGACAACCGCAAAACCTTTTCCCGCATCACCTGCTCTGGCTGCTTCGATGGAAGCATTTAAGGATAGCAGGTTTGTCTCTTCCGCAATTGATGCAATTAATTCTGTGACATCCTTAATTTTTAATGCAGATTCGTTGGTTGTATGCGTCTGCTGATAAATCACTTCAATGGATTCGATTGCTTTCTCATTGATATGGTTGAGTTCCTCAAGAGCATCTCTTGCAGAAGCACTGGCATTGCTCATCTCCACCGCTGTACTGTTCAGATTTTCCACCTGTGTGCTCGTATTTTCAATCATCGTGCCCATCATCACAACATCCTCTGTGGCTCGCTGTGTTTCGGTTGCCTGACTGGTTGCCCCCGTAGCAATCTCATTCACCGCGGTCTCTACGCTGTCTACATTTCCGGATGTCGCCGTGGCATTCTCTTCCAGCTGACCGGATGCCTGATGAATATTTGCACTCTGTTCACGAATTTGCTGAACCATGGAACGCAAAGCCTGCTTCATATGCAAAACAGCATGTGCAATCGCCCCTGTTTCGCCTTTGTTCTTATCCAATGCGATCAGTTCCGGGTCTTCTGTCAAGTCAAATCCTGCAATACGGTCCACGGCTGATGTCATACGAATCAGCGGACGCGTCATACGTCTTGCACAGATCCATGCGACAAACACGCCAAAAATCAGAACAACCACCGCTGTTCCAAGACCTCTTGCCTGCAGTTTATTTGTAGCTTTCAGCAAATCGGTATCATCCGCTGTCATCACAAAAATAAAACCATTCTCACTCACATAACATGCAGCGTATTTCTGGGTTCCGTCAAACATATATGAAACCACTTCCGGCTCCGGCGTCTTTCCAGCCTCCACCTCTGCTACAATTTTTTTGACAGTTTCATTTTCTACCGGCTGACCAATTTTTTCAGCGGTTGGATGATACAGCATTGTTCCATCTGTGGATACGATGTAACCATAAGATGAATCAATTCCTTCTAATTGTGCTTTCTCCACAATTCCTTGCATAGTGTGGACATGTTCTAACATTTTATTGTCAACTCTCGTCAATGTTTCGTCCAATTCCGAGCCATATGATAATGTCAGATCCAACAGGTAATTGGAATAAATTTGTCGGATATTCGACCGGATTCCCGGCATAATCATGAGTGTGTACATTACAACGACAGCTGCTGCAACTGCAACAACAACCAGCATAAAGCTTGTCTTCATGGAATGCCAGAAAGATACGGATGATTTTTTTCTTTCGTTCATAATACACTCGCCCCCTTATGAATATATTATAACCTAAAAAGTTCATGGACTCAATAAGACTTTTGTCCTGCTTTACTTCTTGCTTTTTGCCTTTTTCTTCTTAATATCGCTTTTTACGTTGCCCTTTAAAACCAGTAACTTCTGCATTCCTTTTGTAACGTTCAGCTTATTTTTTGTCACTGTTATTTTCTTCTTGGATGCCGTATCAATAAGAATCGGGTTTCGTCCACAACTACTTATCTTATTTCCTTTAATAGAGAATGCATTTGAATTTGAATGAATATAAATTCCTTCCTGCGAAATTGCTTTTATGGAATTTTTGCTTATCATCTCTTTTATGGTAGCACTCTGCTCAATGCAAATTCCTTTACCCTTTGTATTAGTTATTGTATTGCTCTTTATTCCTTTTACGCAACTGTATAATTTTACCTGAATTCCATGTTTTTTGTTTTTGTTGATATGGTTTGAGGCAATATCTCCGGCAACAGAACTGCCTTCATACAAAGCAATTGCATAATTTCCGTTACTTGTAAGAGTATTCGATGTAATTCCATCTGCTTTTGAATATTCTGTCAGGAAAATTCCATTCATTTTAGAATTTGTAATTTTGTTTTTTGATATTTCACCTGTAATTTTGCTTTCATCATATACAATAATTCCGTGCCAGTTAGCTGAAGTTATTGTGTTTCCTGTAATATTCTTTATGGCACTCAGATTTCCTACGGCAATTCCATTGTCATCGGTGTTCGATATTACATTTTTCTCAATATTTCCGCTAACTTTACTTTCTCCATAAACGTAAATGCCATAAACATTGCTGTTGGAAATATGATTCTTTGTAATATGTTTCGCTACAGAACCATCTTCTAATTTAATTCCATGTTCTGTCGCATCCTTTATTGTGTTATTTTCAATAGTTATGTTTTTGCTCTCTGTATCCACAGCAATCCCATCATCACAGGAATCTTCATTATCATTTGTTATCTTGTTGCTCGAAATCACACTGTTTTGCACATCTGAAAAATGAATACCTATTCCCGATGTATGAATTGTATTTCCTGTTACTTTTACGTTACTAATACAATAATTATTTTGTGGAATATAATCTGCCGAGCCATGACCGGTTGCCTGAAAATCTTCATCCAGATTAAAACCAAAAACACGAATGCCAACATACTCATCTGCATATAAATCAGAGTCCAGAGAAATACTGTTATTGGAAATTACCGTATCTGCATTTGCATTTGGAGTTCCTTCAAATTTCTGTTTTCCATCATAGATTGTTGTATAAATTGCCTTTAATTCTTCCCAGTCCTCATCCAGCTGTGGACGGAAAGACTCAAATAAAATACCTGCCCCACAGTCAGAAATTTTATTATTACTGATTTTACAATGCGTGTAATTTAAAGCAACGATACACTCTCCATTGACATTTTCAAAGGTATTATTGATAATCTGAATATTTGTATGATACTGTCCGATCAGCATGTTGTGTGTGCCAAGACCTCTTGGAACATTTTGAAATGTACATCCATTGATTACAACATTTTTCATTGGTGTTCCGTCAAGAATCACACCACTAAATACATATTTGGAAGTTGGCATATCCAATTGTAATGCCTCTTTCTTTCCTCCCTTTCCGGTATCATACATATCTTTAAACACACAGTTTTTCACTGTAAATCCATCAATAGCCGCAACTTCCATCTGGTGACTGCAACCTCCCTGTCGAAAAGTGCAGCCTTCAAATTTAATATTAGAGCCATGTGCCATTCTTACAAGAGAGGATTTGCTTGCATTGTTGCCTGTCCAGATTCCTCCCAGAATGGTTATATTTTTTACTGTTCCATAGCCGCCCATAACGTTCTCATTTTTATTATAGCTTGGTTTACCAAGCATGAGCATATTTCCAGACTCTTTTATACACTGAAATTTTACATCTGTGACATCCAGAGTCGTGTTTCCATAAATATGAAGTGTTCCATTCAATTTATAACTTCCCGCTGGAACCTTTACTGTATAAATGCGGTCATCCCGATAATTTTCATGTGCATAAGCAAGTGCCGCATCAATTGATGTAAATGCTTTTGAAGTATCACTTATGTTCACATAAATGGTGTCTCCGCTTACCCGGTAAAGACTTTCTGCATATACTTTTTGACCATCTGTTTTTACAATCAGTGCCAAAAGTATGACTGCAAAAGCAATCATTACTTTTGATATTATTTTATTTCCTGTTTTCATAATAACTTCACTTTCCCATCCAATACCACAATTTTCTTTTTATTTTTTCCTGCCTGCAGTTTGTTCCCCTTCACAATCATTTTCTTCTTTGATGTTGTGTTGATAAAGATTGGATAATCCTTACATCCTTTTACCGTATTCTTCAAAATAGTTTTCACGAAGCATTTCTTAGATACAGAAATCCCATGTCCTTTTGTATTACTTATCACATTGGCAGAGATTTCCCCGGTTACCTGCGAACCCTCATATAAACCAATTCCAAATGATCCAGCACCTTTGATCGTATTTTTTGTAATTTTCTTTACGATGCTTTCATCTTTCATAAAAATACCATATCGACCCGCATCCAAAATCTTATTACGTTTGATTATCAGATTTTTGCTGCCAAATTCTACAAATATTCCATCTTTTTGTGATTTTTTATTTGTGTTTGTAATGGTATTTTCCTCCACATTTGCATTAGAAACATGAAGTAAATGAATGCCATGTCCAGTTGTTCTTATCACATTCTTCTTAATTGTAACTCCATCTACACAATAATCTCCTTTGGGAATCACATCCTTAGAACCGATTCCGGTTGCCTTGGTATTTTTTTTCAATTCATATCCATACACTTTTATGCCAACCTCTTCATCTGGATGTTTTTTGTTGGAAAGTGAAATGGTGTTATTTGAAATTGTCACGTTTGCTTTGTTATTGACGGATTTATTTATCTTTTGTTTTCCATCGTAAATTGTTGCATAGACAGCTTTTGCATTTGGTTTGAAATTCTGAAACAAAATGCCTGCGCCACAATTTTTAATTGTATTTCCCGTGATCTTGCAATTTCTATAATTAAGTCCTACAATACATTCGCCATCCACATTCTCGAATGTATTATTGGTAATGTTCATATTCTCGTGATAAACACCAACCAGCATGCTGTGTGTACCAAGCCCGCGCAATACATTTTTAAAGGTACATCCCGTGACCGTAACATTTTTCATAGGTGTTCCATCTAATTCTACACTCTTGAATACATACTGTGAACATGGAATATCAATTTGTAATGCCTCCTGCTTTTCCTGTGTGCCATTTCCTTTTGCATCACGAAATACACAGTTTTTCACAACAAATCCATCGATTGATGCGACTTCCATCTGATGTGCACAGCCACCTCCGACAAATGTACATCCGTCAAATGTAATATTTTTTGCATGTGCCATACGTATCATGGAAGATGTATTTCCATTATTTCCAATAAATGTACCTCCAGATACCTCACTGTTGCCCTCTGTTTCATCTCCATATCCCTTTGTATCATGCGACCAATCCAAAACGAGCATATTGCCAGTATGCGCCTGACTGACAAGTGTAACATCTTTCAAATCCAATTTCACATAACTGCCCAATGGGATTGTCGACTCCAGATCATAAGTTCCTGCCGGTACTTTAATGGTATATTTTGTTGTCTCGTCTGCACGTTCTGCCACATAAGCCCCAGCCTCTCGAATGCATGTGGCAATACCATACTCTCTTATCATATCCGGCTTGAGCTGCAATACATTTCCATTTACTTCATACTTCTTTTCCCATGCGGCATATACAGTCTCTGTACCAAATCCGGCCGGAATGGATACGTTTGTCACCATCATGCCAAATATTGCTGCTCCTATCAGAATCTTTCCGCAAAATGCTTTACCATTTTTCATATTTTATATACCTTCTTTCCAATTCGGGATATCAAACTATTTCCATACTGCAACCATAACCATTTTGCATTCTCTTTTCACCGTCCATACCGGCAGTACTTCCTCATCTGCAAATAAATATGGTTCTACGATGGTTCCCTCTGCAAGGTCTCCTTTTCCATGATATAGATGATCTTTGCAGTACCATAATTGTTTGCCATCCACCTGCATACGCATCTTCCATCCTGCAAATTTTTTCCCATCCAGTCTGAATTCGCATTTTCGAAGAGCTCTTTTGCCATCATTTATCCACAGGCTTTGATCCTTTAACTCATAATTTCCACTTGGCAGATGTTCCACATTTTCCGCCACTTCCTCTGGATACAGATTCTGTACCTCCTTGCTTCCGCTGTTGTAATATACATAAAAGAGGTCATGACCCATTCGTTCTGAATTTTCATTAAGCATTTCTTCTGTAATAAAATCCGTGCATAATGTATTTACCCCAGAATCAAGTAATTTTTGTGCCACTGCAAGGTCCTTATTGACGGTATAACACATCACATACAATCCAGCATTACGGATTTTTCGGACATATTCCGGTTTTGCCAAATTCATGCGCAATGCAAGAACACAAATTCCATGGTCCAGACAATACGTAATAATCGCATCGAGATCATGAATATTTTTTCCTACAAGATATTGATAATGGACAAATGGATATACTTTATGAATATCTTCAAACATCTGACGGCTATATGCCTGTATCAGCAAACGATCCAGTACTGGTTTATCATATTCAAAGTCTTCCAGCATAGACAATGTACGTTCCTGTATTTCCGTGCCGGCTATATTATGAAAATCAATTTCATACGTATACGTATTGTCTCTTTTTTTGATCTGTTGATAAAATTCTTTTGCATCCATAATTGCATTTCCATGCACTTTCATTCCCATAATGCGCTTGTATGTCATATCTGCAAAATCCGGCTGATAGTCAAGCCCTGTGTGTTTACAATTTGCTTTTGTCCATCCATGACAAAGAACAAGACGCTTATCCTTTGTGTATGACAAATCTACTTCAAAATACCGATATCCATTCTGTATGCCATTGTCGAAAGCCGCCTCTGTATTATGATAGGTCTTTCCATCCATTCCACCAAACGCATGTGCCATCAGTGTATTCGAAAACATCTCATATCCACAATCACAACGGATTCCATTTACTGTTTCCCACTGCGCCACTAACACAACCACACTACATGTAGAATCATCAAACAACAAATCCGTTTGTTCATTTTCCACCCACAATTTCTTTTGTGGCATAGATGCCTCTGCCAGATGCCATTTTTCATCAATGCAATACCAGCTCCATCCATCTGCATCCCTGCGTCTTGCATAAAATCCAATGCATTTTGCCTGATCCCATGAAAATTCATTTTCTACTTTTGGAAATTCTTCACCATCAAATTCATAAATTGCCGTCTGATCATAACTTCCTCCTATAGCCTCGCATGCATTCTTATAATGCTGACTGGTTGCTCCATTTCCCACATATACAACCGCCTTTTTCCCATTTTCCGCCTGTTCTCCCAATAAATATGGATGTGTGGAAGCTGTTTTAGGTACTTTATATTGAATTTTACGTTTTATCTTTTTCCAAAATAACATTTGTACTATTTTCCTCTATGCAATAAACCTTTTACCATTTTTTTCATTTTTCCAGATACCGACTGTTTTACTACCTTTTCCACCGGCTCCGGTTTCATCAGATCGTATTTGTCCGATTTTGCCATCGCATCATATTTTTTGCTTTCCAATTCCTTTGCATATTCCATAATTGCATCTGTGATACGTTTGCAATTGTCTGTATCGGAAAATGCGAAGAATTCATCTGCACGTTTCCGGTAAAACGGATCCATCGAACAATCTTTTTCCATATATGCACATATTTGTGAAACAAGCTCCTCATGATTGTCTATCATAGGACCAAATCCCATAGTTGCATATTGGAAGGCAATGCTCTCTGTATAATGTGGCGGAAGAGATGCAGGATGATAATATAAAACCGGCTTTCTCATATATGCAAAATCAAACTGTACTCCAGAATAATCCGTAATCATAAGGCTTGATTCTGTCAATACTTTTTCATAGCTCATGTCACCGGCAGCCGCAACAATATCCACATATTCGTTTTTATCAAAATCATCAATCTGTGCACTCAGTGTTGGATGTATCAAATACATAATTCTATAATTATGTTTCTTCGCACAGGCAATCAATCGCTCGTCATTGATCAGATTGTTATATATTTTAAAATATTCTGTGTCCTTAAAGAAATTATTCTTTGCGCGGACATTACCGGATGATCCGGCATTTACCAGATTTCTGCGCCAGGTAGGTGTTATGAGAATCTGACGTTTATCTTTGCTTACCAGACCATCATAACGTGCCAGGCCTGTCAGACGCACTTCCTTACGTGTATATCCATAGGACGGCTGAAGAATATTTTTGATTTCATTCTTTGAAGCACAGCAATACAATTTTGTATTGTCACATACAATGTTCTGCCAGATTGCAATATCCTGTACCGTCAGTCCATGCTGGATGCAAACGATCTCGGCATTATATAGATTTTTGAGATATCGTTTTTCACCCTCTGTTGTAAATCCGCATCCGGACATGGTATTTGTATGTGTTGCAAGAATCAACTGGGCCTGCAACACTTTTAATTTTGCTTCCTTCGTTCCATGGATCAGAACGTGATCGTCTTCTTTCAGTCTCTGATAATCTGCTGATGTCTCTGTTAAAAGATAATAAATGTCTACATCCGGACAATTTTGTCTGACATAATGGAATAAATACTCACCATTGTCTCCGCCCTTATATAACTTATCATAAGTAATCCAGATTGGTTTCTGTGACAAATTGGCTTTTTCTTTCCAATACATTCTACGCATTTCGATTAAGTCCACACGTTCCTGCGGTGTGAGTGAACGATCAAGCTTAATTGCCCTGCAATAATTCTGTTCCACACTCATCAATTCTGTCTGCGTGCATTTTTCTACAATAAAACGCTGTTTGGCCGGTTGATACTGCAGAATCCGGTTTCCTCCAAAATGCCAGTAATTTTCGCTGCAGCATGCGGTCAGACGTGCCGCCGGCTTTTTAGCAAAATTACAAATCAGATTACAGGATTCCTCTCCAAGCTTTACCTGGAAGCGAAACTGCTGATATTCGCGTCCTTTCATGATTGGAATAACTGCCCTGCAAATAGCCGGATTGCCGATTTTCCGTCCAAAACAGATTTTCTCATTATATATCTGTGTTTCATTTACGGTTCCATTTGTCACGGTAATCTCCGGATGCAATTGTTCTGTAATAATCTCCGGAAGCATCCCCAATGACAAATCAAACGTCAGTTTGTCTTCTTCATAATCAATAACATAAACCGTTGCTTTGCAGGTATTAAAATTGTAAAGTACATAACGACTGTTCTGTCCATTCTGATCTGTCACACGCAAAAAAACAGTTCCATCGACAACAGAAAGTTTATAGGAATCATTGTTAAGAAGAATTTTTGCCTCCAGAAATTTCCAAAGAAGCCATGATGCATATTTCTGATTTTTTAATTTGTATTGCAGCAATAGTGTCTCGAAGCTCAGCAAACTGCATAACTCGTAAGCTGCATCTCTGAATTCATTGATTTCTGCTTCTGAAAGCACTTCGTTATCTGCCGCTCCCACATTATAAGAGAAACGAATATATGTCAGATACAAAAAAACAGCTTCCATTGCATATGTAAGAGTGTTTTTTTCTTTTCGCTCCAACAGAAAAGGAATATAGCATTCCCTTATTGTTTTTGTATACCATTCCTTGTGATGCTGTGCCCCAAATAATCCTTTTGCATCTTCTAACGGATGAAAATATCGAATGGATGGACCATTTTTACAATTGTATTTTTCAATCTTCTCGAGCAGTTCCACACAGAATAAGGTTCTGCATTCTACCGGAAAATCCTCACGGAATGACATTTTTTCCAATACAGATTTTCGTATAAAGTATGAGTATAAACACAAATTTACGCCCATCGTGTTTTCAGACACATCGCGCACTCCGTTCGTTCCCGGATAAATCTTATATACATTCTCATTTCCATCCGGACGTACATAAACCGGTTTTATGCACACACATTTCTTTTCCTCATCTGCAATCTCATCATTTTCAAGGATCTCGCACAAATGCCAGATTGCTTTCGGTGAATATATACTGTCGATATCAACAAATGCAACATATTCGCCCTTTATTTTATTCATTGCCAGATTATAGCATTGCGCAATTGTCTCTCCCTTGCAAAGCACATAATCAATTGTCAATTGTTCATTCTGATTTTGACGGAAACGTTCGGCTGCTCCCTCTTCTCCAACCGAATCCACAACAATACATTGTATCTGTGGAATTTCTTTAAACTTTCCCTTTGTTTTTTCCTCCGAAAAAATTTCCTGTTTTTTGAGACTGTTTATCAAATCAAGTTCTGCATACTCCTGTCCTGTGTATGCAACAATCGTAAGTGTTTTCATGCTTGCTTCCGTCCTTTCCTATGATGTAATAAATAATCTGCTCCAAATACCAGATATGCCAATAGAAATGTGCCCACCACAATTCCTGCAATCTGTTTCTTTGCCGGCCATTCTTTTCCAAATTCGCAGATGAAATAAATGGGTGTCAATTGTGCCAGATATAATGGAAGACTCAATTTTCCCAAATGATAACATAATGAATTGTTAAAAATGAAACTGCCGGCTCCTACACCGGAAAAAGCCAAAACTACCAATGCAAAGATTGCAAATAATTCTATCACTTCCCAGTCCGAAGGAAATGTTCCAACTTCATAAATCATTACACATAAAAATAAAATGAATTCTAAAATTGTAAGACCAATCCTCTGTCCGTATGTAAATGTCTGTTTTGAAATATATTGTGCAATTTCAAATCCGGTTGTTCCCAATGCAATCTCACTTACTGCACGCAATACACTCTTATAACATACGACCGTCCACTCCGATACCCCTGTGATTCTTCCGGTTGTTGCAATGCAGGCTCCCAGTATCAATACTGCAATGAGCGGTGCCAGATAATGCGTAAAAAACTCATAATATTTTCTACATAGTGGATATAAAACCGCCATGGCAATCAGCATACATGAAATATACCAGGTGATATGATTTGGACTGCACAGATTTATCCCACTCATTTGAATCAAGAAAAAGCTCGGAATGCTTTCCACTGCTTTTCCCATCACTTCCATGTAATTCATATGGTTTGCCAATATATAAGCAATAAATGCCAGTATAAAGGTCATGACATGCATTGGAAAAATCGATGCGATTTTTCTTTTTAGAAAACCAAGCGATTCCTTTGCAAGAGTTTCTTGTAGTTCTGTTTGCATCCTGATTTTTTTTGATATTGATTTTGCCATCAAAAATCCAGACACAAGAAAGAAAAACTCTACGCCCATCGAGCCATGACAAAACAGGCTCAAATGATATCCTTTCTCCAATGACGGTTCTCCCAGAACATATTTTTCGCAATGAAACAAAAGTACTGCCATACAAAAAATAAATCTCAACAATTCAATTTTTCCATTTCTTTGGAATGTTTTCTTTACATTCCCAGCTGACATAATATTGCCTCCCATATTTCTTATTGCTGCACGGTTGCACCATTTTGTATATCTGTATCTGGCATTTCAAGATCACTGTCTGTCAAAGTCACACCATCTACCACTTTATTAATCAACAATTCCGCATATTTTACCTGATTTTCATTCGGATACATAACATAGCTTCTCTTTGTAGGCATGGAATAAGTCGTCGATGACCCGCCTTTTCCTGTCACGGCAAATGATTTCACATTCCAGGATGCAAGGTCGGAAAGCTGCATCTTAACAAGTGCTGAAATTTCTTCTGAATTAATACTCGTTGTAAACATTCCTGACATACTGTCCATAATGGATGAATAATTTGTCAGAACCGTTGTTCCAGATGAAACTTTATGAATAATGGCTTCTATTGCCTGCATCTGATGGCGTCCTCTGGAATTGTCTCCATCTGCGAAAGCTTTTCTCTCACGCACATAGGACAATGCCACCGTACCATTCAGCTGGTTTGTTCCCTGATTAATGTAAAATCCACCTTCGCTTGTGCGAAATGCTTTTTCTGATTCAATTGTGATTCCACCAATTGCATCTACAAGTGTTTTAAATCCATTAAAATTAATCTGTGCATAATAATCGACATGCTCACCATACAAATTTCCAAGTGTTTTCATAGAGCAGTCAATTCCGTAGATTCCACAATGTGTAAGTTTGTCTTTTGCTCCTATTGCTGCGGCTGTATCCACATAATAATCTCTTGGCGTATTGATCATAAGAACCTGTTTAGTTTCCGGATTGACCACAACCAGAATATTTACATCGCTGCGGCTGGTTGCCAATGTCAGGTTTCTGGTATCGGAACCACTGATATATACAACAAACGGATCTTTGGTAATATCTTTTTCCTGCGTTGTTGTATCTTTTTGTATAACAGTTTCTTCTTCGTGTTCATATAAAGTTTTAGTTCTCTGAGAAAAAGTATCATATCCATCCTGCGCTTCGACAACATCTACATAGGCTTCATTCATGAGCATTGCATCCACAGTTCCGCTATACAATGCTTTAACCATATCCAGTACATTGTCGTATACGATCGTCTCAATCTGTGTTCCGGTTGCCTTATTAATTTCCTCAATTGCTTTCTGTGTATGCACGGCATCATATTTTTCTGTAATTGCAAATATATAATCTTTTGCATCCTCTACCGTTTCTGCCGGATCATCTTTCATAACATACGCAGAAACCGTATCTGTAGTAACAACATTGTCTGTAATATCATCTATGGTTCCCTTAGTTTCTGTAATCATTACAGATCCCCAGATACATACAGTCAGTACACATGCTGCCAGAATACTTCCTATGGTTCGCTTTACATACAGTACTGTTTTTTTCTTTCGCTTTTTCTTCATTCCGGAATAATACAGATAATATACAATTGTAAGAAGCCAGAATAATACCAAACCTGCTAATACAACATACATCGTCGGTAAGAGATTCAGCCATATAACCACACCTACCAACACTCCACTTGCCAGTAATTGTAGAAGCAGGATAATTCCCGCTATGATCTTCCACTTACTTTTCTTTTTTTCTTTTGTCATCTCCATCTACCCCAGTTTCCTCTCGTACAAACAACGATATCCAGACTGTATAAACAGTCTGGATCATCATCAAAAATATTTCTTATACAATTTACTGCATCCAGCGAATCATTCGCTTATATGCATCCACCAGTCCGATCTCCGGTTTCCATCCAAGTGCACGCATTTTTGAAGCGTCTAACCACATTTTGACAGCTGGCGCGTAGCCTAAAGATGCACTATCCTCCGGGATATCAATGACAACTTCGATTTTATTATCTGCAATCTCTCTGGCTACAAGTTCTGCCATATTCCGGATTGTAATATGACTGTCCTCATTCGCAATATTGTAAGATTCTCCAGCCGTTCCTTTGACAAGAAGCATCAAAATGGCCCGGATGGCATCTGCTGTATAAACATAATTTCCTTCAGACTCTCCGGTTGTATGCAATACAATATTTTCACCCCTCATAGCACTCTTTGCAAACTGTGCAAACACACGATTCTCCGTCGGAAGAATGCCTGCACCAAATGTCTGTGCCAGTCTTGCACTCACAACATTCACACCATATTGCGCTGCATATGCCGTACAAAGACACTCGCACATTCTTTTTCCTTCCGGATAACAGCTGCGGACTGTTTCTATATCCACATATCCTAAATCTTTCTCAGCTGTTTTTCCATCAGTCTTCGGCTGTCCATAAATTTCCATGGAAGAAATGTATATGAATGCTTCTGTCTTTTTTTCTACCGCAAACTGTAACATTTTCTCTGTTCCATCAATCGCTGTACGAATTGTACCAACGGGATCTGTAACCATGACTTTAGAAGCAGTTACTGCCGCAGCATGAATAATATAATCGCATGCTCCCTCATAATGAATTCCATCTTTTGCAAGATCCGCTACAATATAAGAAAGGTCGTCTGTCTTAACTTCTTCGTAAATCCGATCTGCCTTCTCAACATTACGGACAACAGCAAGAACTTTTGCGTTTAAATCACAATTTTTGTTTGCATACAGCAAAAACTTGACAAGCAAAGAACCTACCAGCCCTGTTGCTCCTGTAACTAAAAATGTCTTATTTTTTAATTTGTCAAATGGAATATTACTCTGTACAATTGCCTGAAAATCTTCAACTAATACGTCCTTCATATGTGGCTCTATCTCCTAATCTCCCAAACCATAAATTTGAGCTTCTTCTTTCGCATCTAATAAAGCTCTCATTGTATAGAAATCATCTGGTGTTGTAATCTTAATATTCTCCTGTGGACCTTCGATCAGATACAGTTTCTTTCCGTAATACTGCATCATAGAGCAGGAATCAATGAAATCATATTTATTCTCTGCCATTGCTTTGCGATGAGCTCCAATGATTTCATCCAGATAAAAGCTCTGAGGTGCACGGGCAAGTCTTGTATCCTCGCGGCTTGGAATATCTCCAATGGAATTATCTTCTGCAACGACAAGCACAGTCTCTTTGACTTTCACGCAGGTAATGGAAGATCCATGTTTTCTGACAGACTCAATATTATCTGTAATTGTCTTCTCGTTAATCAATGGACGCACACCATCGTGAATTAAAACAATTGACTTTTCTCCCTGTGCAATATCTTCTGCTGCTTTCAAACCATTGTAAATAGACTCCTGTCCGGATGCTCCGCCCGGTACAATCTTTTTTACTTTTTTGATATTGAATTTTTCAAGAAGTTCCTGCAGATAAGGAATCCAGTCTTCCAGACATGCTACCGCAATAGCATCAATTTCCGGATGATTTTCAAATAATTCCAGCGTATGGATAATGATTGGCTTTCCATATACATCAATAAACTGTTTTGGCTTTACCCGGCTGTTCATACGTTTGCCGACGCCTCCGGCAAAAATTACTCCTATGTTCATGCTACATCTCCTTCTTTCAATCACTCTGTCTTTTATCGTCCAAGATCATCTTTGATCTGTGTTGTTGAAATATCTGGTGTCCGAGGTAAATAGACAACATCACAATATTCTTTGAGGAAATCAAACTTGCCTTCCCAATCATTTCCCATAACAAAGGTGTCTACCTTAAATTCCTGCACATCACTTACCTTCTGTTCCCAGTTCTCCTCTGGAATAACAAGATCAACATAACGGATTGCTTCCAAAAGCTGCTTTCTTTCCTCATAGGAAAAATAACACTTTTTCTGCTTTTCGTTCCAATTGAACTCATCAGTGGACAGCGCAACGATTAAATAATCTCCCAGTTCCTTTGCGCGTCTTAAAAGATTGATATGTCCATAATGAAGTAAATCAAATGTTCCATACGTAATTACCTTTTTCATTGTATTCCTCCTTTATTTACCAATTGCTGCATTCACAATATTTCTCAGTTCTTCCGTTCCGTCAAACAACTGAACCTCAAAATCTTTTCCAAGCAACTCCTCAACTGCCAGTTTGTGCTCATCCGAGCTGACAAAAATTCCCCGCATATATGGTGCTGCATATTTCATAGCATCTGTAAAGAATGTATTTTTATTTGCAATTTCTGTGTACATTGCTTCGCTCAATACTAAAATTTTATTGTCATTTGGCAACAATGTAAGAGCTAACAATTTCTCTGCATCTGGCACATCATAGATAACAGTCAAGTCAAACACCGCTCTTCCAAACATTCTTTTTGCAACTAACGCATAGTCATATTGTAACACATTCATCGCATCTGCAAACGAAATTTTGTTTTTCTTATAAAGAGAACGTGCCGCTTTTCCGGCTCCACTCAAATGGAGTTTGGAGACAGTTCCAATTACAGGCACACGATTCAACATCGGATATGCAATCTCTTTATTCTGATCTACCTTATCCATGTCACAACCAATGTACAGTTGATATACCGCCGGATCATAACATTCAACTACTTTATCCAGACGTTCCGTATCTTTTGATTCTCCACAGGCATCGGAATAAAACATTACCTGTTTTCTTCCGGTCTTTGGAATTTCTTCTACATCAACCTGTTCCTCACTTCCGGTCAGAAGGCTGCAAAGTTTCTTGGCATTATCTACGGAATCATATGCACAGAACCGGTGGTAAGCAGCTTCGTCATCATAATCCTTACCATGATTCAATGCCTCTAATACTGCTTCTTTTGTAACCACTTTGTCAAATGGAAGTTCCATTAAGTCCATATAAGTTCCACGCTTTTCACGATATAACTCATAATCTGCACAATACAAAATGATCTGTCTTCTTAATACCAAATAATCATAAAATACACTTGAATAATCTGTAATCAATGCCTCTGTCAGGGCAAGCAGCTGATAACTGTCCACAGTAGGTGGAAACTGGCGAATATGTGTATATTTACTGTAATCAATAGAATCACTTACTTTATGATGCAAATTAACATATAATATCTGATCATCACGAAGATTTGCATCCAGATAATCTAACAGTTCCTTTGACTCTGCCACAACCTGTTCCACTTTTAAATAATCTTTCCAAGTTGGCATATAAGCATATAACTTCTGTCCATTTTCGGCCAACTGTTTGCGCAGCTCATTTAAGTCACTCTGTGATGCAGCCAAAAGGCCTCCGGTTCGCGGGTATCCAAGATTCAATGCCTTACCCTGCATTAATTCAGATACCTTGTATGATTCAAGCATATGTTTCTTCGTATATTCATTTGGATAAAGCAAATAATCTGCTTCAATGAAGTTTCTCTGTGTTGTTCCATCCCGGTGGATATTGTTTGAATTCTTCGCAAGACCAAGTTTTTTCAAAGGAGTTCCATGCCAGATATTAATATACATCTGACCATTTTTCTTAATCCAGGATTCCGGGAAATACACCTCGGTAATCAAAAAATGTACCGATTCCAGTATTTTCATATACTCCGCATTATTTGTCACAGCCTCTGTTCGCTCCCAGTGATTCTTCTGAATATAATTCAAAACCGTCGGTTCTGTCTCTTCGGACGTACGTACATAGACACGATATCCTTCAAAACATGGATTCGCATTCAGTTCATTTAGAATATACTGCATGCTTCCGCGGACATTCTTGCCGAGTCCGACCAAAGCTACCGTCTTCGGTTCGATCTTTTCATCATAATACCGATCCGCTACTGTCTTTTCACCAATTTTAATCTCATTGGCAGCTGCAATTGTCTCTAATGCTGCAATTGCTTTATTTCTCTGTTCTGCATCAATTGCCGGAGCAGACACATCTTTGAATGCAAAGTGTGTACGATCACTCACTTTGTGAAGAATCTTACGATTTTGATAATCAATCATAACATCATAAATGCGCTCACAGTTATGATGATCATTATAATAGAAAAAGTCATCCGCACGACGCACATATTCTTCTTTCATTTTGCATCCACTGGCCATATACTCGCAGAGCAAATCAATCAATTCATCATTGTCATGTGCAATTTCGCCGAATGCCATCGTATCATAAAAGAATGTTCCTTCTTCATAATGCTGCGGAATATCCTTGTGATGCAAATATACCAATGGCTTACGCATATAAGCAAAATCAAACTGAATGCCGGAAAAATCTGTAACCATAAGACTGGATTCACGGAACATTGTTTCGTAACTCATATCACCTACAGCCGGTACTACATCTACATAATCATTTTTATCAAAATCATCAACCTGTGCACTGACAATTGGATGTAAAACATATTTGATTCTATAACCATATTTCTTTGCAGCCTCAATCAAACGAGGATCATTGATCAATGAATTGAACACTTTAAAATATGTGCTTTCTTTAAACAACGGATTATAATCTCTCTGCTCGCCTTCGCTTGTTCGAACAGGTACTGCTGCCTGCATGCGCCATGTCGGACTGATCATAATCTGTTTTTTATCATCATTTACCAACCCATCATATCTCGGTACACCTGTCAGTTTTAAAGCATTGTATCCTACATAATCATAGACCGGTCTACTAAGATTCTCTATTTCATACTTAGAAGCACAAAAATACAGTCTTGTATTATCTCTTAAACGATTCTGTGCAACTGCGATTTTCTGTACAGACATACCATGCTGCACACAACATACATGGAAATCCACAATATCACGGACATAGCTTGAATTTGGCAAACCATAATTGTTAAATGCAAAAACGGTAGAATTTGATATAACCATCATATCTGCCATTAAAAAGACAAGTCTATGCTTAATGCTTCCACGAACCAATGGCTTGTACCCAAGTTTTTTCAAGCGGCGATAATCCGTTGCATGTTTATCAACCAGGTAATAATGCTGGATTCCATCCTTTTGTTCTTTCGCATATCGGTATAAGTATTCGGAGGAATCACCACCTTTGTATATTTTATCCAGATACATCCAGATTGGCTTACGTTTCATAATCGGACGCATCATAAAATATACTTTACGAATTGCCAAAAACAGCCATGCACGTTTTTGAAATGATAAGAACATTTCTTTTGACAACGCATGTTCCTGTTTCTTTTGTTCCTTTTTGGATATCTTACGAATCCGCAGTCCATCTTCAGACTTTGTCATCATATAACGCTGTTCAAGTCCAAAGCTCCAATAACTATTCAGGAAAGCTCCGCTCATGCGGCTGAAATGTGATTCATAAGTAAAATTAATCTTAATGGATTCATTGCCGAAATTTGCGAAACAAAACATATGACAATCATTTACTTTATCCATTGGAAGTTCCATATGAAATGCATGGCTCTTATACATACTCACACCAAATACTTTTGTCAGCGCATAGCGCTGATTATATTTCAGTGGATACTTCTTTCCATCGAACATAAGATAAATTTCATCAGCCATAGAATACAAAATCGGATGTACAGTTCCGTCAATATTCAGAAATCCATCTTCATAATTCATAAAAAGAATGTTTGTTTTTAAATTTGCAATTTTATTAAAAACGGTATTCGCAGAGCCATAATACGGAAAACCGGAAAGATAACGCTTTTCAAATCGGAAATTTTGTCCATGCTTTAATATTCCATAGATCCATTTCCACGAATCAGCCATCTGCGATTCTGGAATTTTATGACAATCAAATAAGACATCATCCTCAATATACTGAAATGTCTCACCGACTTTCTCCAGGCAGGTCATCTCTTCTCCCTGCGGAATCACATGCTTGTTACGATTATTTAAATTGCTTACAATACGGCTTTTGACCGTAAACATGAAATGATATTGTACAAACATAGGAACCATTCCATATTTTTGTTTCATCTCTGCAAGGAACGGAATCCAGAACTGTGTAAACGACTTTCCATACCAGTCTTCCTCATAGATTCCCTCAAAAAATGTAAAATCACCTTCCTTTGCCTGTGAGCTGTCATAAATCAGATGATTAAAAAATACAATGCTCTGCTGACTTGCTGCTGCACGCAGAAAATACTCTCTTTCCGTCTCCATTCCCAATTCCTGATGAAATGAATTCTTTTTAAAAAAAGAGCTTGTTAAAAATGTTCCCCCAAAATAAAACGGGTGACAATAATACTTTTTTAAAAGATTTATTACAAGTATCTTCTTTGATGCTGGATCTGTTGCAAATGCTCCATATGTTCCATCCGGCATCTTCTTACGCAACATAAATATGTTATATTCCGGATATGTATCTGCCGACTTTTCCACCTCTGCAAAAGTTCCCTGCGACAGACGATCTCCTCCATATAAAAATGTAACCAGGCTTCCTGTTACTTTTTCCTGTGCATCTGCATAAATTTCAGTGTCGGTACCCTCATATGCACACAATTGTGTTTTTGCTCCGGTCTGTTCAAGTCCGCTGCCATATTTTTCCCCATTATCACATGCATTTGCATAAATCAGAATCTGTACAGACTGCTTATTTTCTGCAATCTGCTCCCTGATATTTTCAAATGTAATCTGATTCTCTTTTTCCTTTTCTGACAGTTTCCAAATAATCGATACACTCATCTTGCGACTCCTATCTCTTTACGCCAATGCACTCTTTTTTCTTTTCTTCTTTCGTTTTGGCAGTTCGTCTTCCCGCCCCTCAATCATCTTTTCATACATCGGTGCTACTTCATCGATATCTCCATACGTAATCAGTTCACCATGATCTAATATCATTGCTTTATTGCATAAACGCTTTACCTGCTCGAGTGAATGTGACACAAACAATACCGTCACTCCACTGTCAAACATACTCATTACTTTCTTTTCACTTTTTCTTCGGAACTTTGCGTCTCCCACAGAAAGCACTTCATCCAGAATCAGAATCTTAGGTGATACGATCGTAGCAATTGAAAATCCAAGTCTAGATTTCATTCCAGATGAATAATTCTGTAATGGTACATCAATAAATTCTCCCAACTCGGAAAATTCAACGATCTCATCATACTTTTCATCAATAAATTTTTTACTGTATCCAAGCACAGCTCCATATAAATATATATTTTCACGTCCTGTATACTGTTTTTCAAAACCAGCTCCCAGCTCCAGAAGCGGTGCAATCTTTCCATGCTTGATCACCGTTCCTTCTGTCGGTTTAAAAACGCCTGCAATTACTTTTAACAATGTACTCTTTCCTGCACCATTCAGTCCCAAAATTCCTACACGATCCCCTTTTTCAATAGAGAATGATACATCTTTCAATGCCCAGAATTCATTAAATTCCATCTCTCTTTTTACGGACTTAATCAAATAATCCTTCAAGCTGTCAACTTTCTCTTTACTCAGATTGAATTTCATTCCGACATGCTTTAATTCAATTGCCTTTTCACTCATGGTATTCTCCCAATCCTAAATCTGAAGGATGAACTCATCCTGCTTTTTGATAAAACAAACTAATCCTACCACTATTGTAACAACACTAAAGCCCACTGCATACAGGAAATAGTGCATATTCATCATCTGCCCAAACACTGCATCACGGAAAATACTGATAATACAGTATAATGGATTAAACTTCAAAATCCAGAAGAAGCCACTTGATAACAATCTCTCTGGTTTATAGAAAATTGCACACATGTACATAATCAGCATTAACGCAACTGACCACAAATATTCCATATCACGAAAAAATACCCCAAGCGTTGCCAAAATAAAGCTGCATCCTGTAGCAAGCATCAGCACCAGCAGCAATGCAAGCGGAGCCTGCAATAGATAGATTGTTGGTTTCACGCCTAATACAACCCCCACTGCAACGAGTACTAGCAAAGAAATCAAAAAGATAATGTAATTGTATAAAATACTTGATAATGTGTAGAGATATTTCGGTACATATACTTTCTTTATCATGGCTGCGTTCTTTCTTATTGAACTCAGGCCTGCCTTAGTCGAAGTCGAATAAAAATTATACAGTAAGCGACCACACAAAATATAGACAGGGAATGTTTTCTCATGGTTTCCCAAAATTGTACCAAATACGATTGTCAAGACAATCATTGTGAGCAGTGGCTCAAGCAATGACCAGATGATACCCAGATAAGAACGTCTGTATTTTAACTTAATTCCTTTTTTTACCAGTTCCCACAGCAAAAAACGATAATTCACGAATGAATCTATATATTTTTTCATAATTACCTCATTACCTATATTTTACAAATTCAGCCTATTTTATCACGTAATACCCTATGCGTCAAATTCTGCCCATACCTTCATTTTATGATCCACACGCTTTTCTTCCGGTGGAAGCACCATGTAATCTCCGAATATCTGCCTGAGATATTTGTCATAACAGCCAGGTGCCACGTACTTTTTCCCCTCAAATATCACTTCTGTAAATTGCACCACCTCATCATGCAGACACCGTTCTCCCGGTCCATAGATTCCATAAGTAATCGCTCCCACATATTTTGAAGTGTCATAGTCATAACGCTTTGCAATCCGGTTCATTTTGTCAATCACATGCTGATAACCTATGATGCGCATCCACAAAACTGCTGGTGTTTTTGCAAGAATCCGTAGAAAAGATGTTCCTTTTCCAATCTTTGCGCGGGCATTCTGAATCATATACCTTTTCTTTTTCATATCTTTTGCAAGGCGCTGTGCCTCTCTGTCATCTTCTGGCCAGCCATCCTGTGGAAAAATATCCAGAAACAAGTGAAGTACCTGACATTTTTCCCGGATATACTGTGAACTGTTTCGATCTAAATGCGTTCCAATATGAATCAGTTCGCAATAAGGATTGGATAATGTTCCTTCTTCACCTGAAATGGCTACAAGATGTTCTGCCACTGGTTCCTTTTTTACAAGCTGAAGGAAACTTTCATAATCCTTTCTAGGCATTCCTACATCAATATCGTCATCCCATGGAATAAATCCCAGATGCCGGACAGCCCCCAAAAGTGTTCCCCCAACAAGATAATAGCGTAGTCCATGCTTTTGACAATATGCAACAAATGCATCAAGAATTCCTACCAGCATCTGCTGCACTTCTTTTTTTGAAAGCAGATGCGGTGCATGATATTCACCTGGGAATTTCAAATCATAAATCACATGATGCTCCCGCTTTTCTTCCGGCGGAATCGACATATAATCTCCATACAGTCGTGACAGATACACATCATAATCCTTTGTCACACATAAAGAATAGTCTTCAAACGGCATTTTCTGTACTTCCATAAATGGCTTTCTCTCATACATTTCCCCAAAGAAATGTCTGCGTCCGGATGGAATCGTTATATATTTGGAATTTTCTTCTTTGCATCGCATCATGCTTTTTTGCACACACCGATACAAAAATTGTGGTGCAATCGCAAACGCTGCACCAATACTCCGTTTGAGCAACATAATCCTGCTGGCTTTACTATCTCCGGATGCAAGTTCTTTGAACTCTTTTCTCCATGCAAACATACGATAACAGGAAAGAAAAAATAAGCCCCCCTGCACGCATATTCCATGCCATTTCCTTCGAATCGCATTATCATACGTATTTTCTATTACAAAGATATCGATCTTGATACCACAATTTTCTTTTTTCTGTATCTGGTATTCTTGAAATACAGTTCCTTTTCTATGAATCTGAATGAACGAACTCAAATATCCCGGTGTGCGAAGCGGAGCTTCTACATAATATTTATCCGGATATCTTCGTTCAATCTCATCCAATAAAGAATTGATATATTTTCTCGGAATATTTAAATCTATATCATCATCCCACGGAATAAAACCCTGGTGCCGGACAGCTCCTAATGCAGAACCGCCTCCCAGCATATAGGGAATCTGCATCTGTTCACATATTTCTACAACATCAAGTGTTGTTTCAAGTACTATTTTCTTGATATGGTCGGTTTCTTCCTGCGTCAGGCGATGCAATCCCTTTTTTCGGGACAAACGTTCTTTTAATATCGTATCTGTCTCTAATCCCGCCATATTATCTTCCTGCCTTAAGTTTTGCGAAAAGCCTGGTATTTTTTTCTTTTACATGTGTAATAACTGCTGACTCTAACCACGTTAAATATGTGTTTTTCATCCGAATCGGGACAAGCATAATCTTCATATACTTCGAACGTGGCTTTGCATATTTCAATGCCACATCCACTCTCGGATTATGAAGCATCTCCCTGATTTGTGCCCGTCTTTCTTTTCCGGAAAGCGTACACTTTGAGCTTGTCACATTTGTAATGCATCCTACCATACGTTCAATATAACGTCGCTGGATCATCTCATTGGCTTCTTCTGACTGCACATTCCATTCCTTGTATAAATCCAGAAGCCATCCGTGTTCTTCCTCCCTCTTTTCATACATGTCTGCACGATATGCACTCGTCTCAGAATCTGCACGGGCACGGATAAAGTGATAATATGCATCTGTAGAAAATACCACACGCTCTACATTCCGGATATAACTAATATTGAATGGGAAATCATCCCATAAAGTCTGAGGAAACCGCAAATGATATTCCTCGATAAAAGAGCGCAGATATAATTTATTCCACGGAGTATAAAGCATATTGCGATCAAAATATCGATAGGATTCCTTTCGGAAAGAAACTGCGTCTGTGTAAATTTTATTATCTACACAAATTTTTTCAGAAAGATGCTGCGTTCCATAATACGTATCAATATAGAATCCGCATACGACCAGCTGTGCAGCATTTTTCTCTGCAAGTTCGTACATGTCTTCTAACATCGTAGGCTCTGCCCAGTCATCCGAATCCATAAAATACATATACTTGCCTTTTGCAATATCGATTGCTGTATTTCTGGCACTCGGTGCTCCACCATTTTCTTTGTGAATCACATGAATACGGGAATCTTTCTTTGCATATTCGTCACAGATAATTCCGCTTTTGTCTTTTGTTCCATCATCTACAATTAAAAACTCAAAATCGGTTAATGTCTGCGCCAGCATGCTTTCAATTGCTTTGGCTACATAAGCCTCCACATTGTATACCGGCATGATCACACTGATCTTTATATCACTCATTATTATTTCCTCATTATAGATTATTTCTGTTACTTAATGGCTGTCGTCTGATTCTGATCCACACCTTCGGTATTCTCCCGTACGAACAGAATTTTAAATGTAAGGAAAAGAATCTTGATATCCATCCATACTGAATAATTTTCAATATAAGTCAGGTCAAGTTTTAACTTATCATATGGTGTCGTATTATACTTTCCATATACCTGCGCATATCCTGTCAGTCCTGCTTTTACTTTCAAGCGCAGAACAAACTCCGGAATTTCTTCTGTGTACTGATCTGCGATTACCTGACGTTCCGGTCTTGGTCCAACAACGGACATGTCGCCCTTTAAAATATTGAAAAGCTGTGGCAGTTCATCAAAATGAATTGCACGGATCACTCTTCCAACCGGTGTCACACGGGCATCCCCTTTGGCTGCGAGTCTTGCTCCTGCATCCTCCGAATGAACGGTCATGCTGCGAAATTTATAAATCATAAACGGTTTTCCATCTTTTGTCAGGCGTTCCTGCTTGTAAAGAATTGGTCCACGGTCATACAGTTTAATCGCCAATACGATCAAAATCATAAATGGAGATGCAATCACGATTCCAATCAATGATATTATGATATCCATAATACGCTTAACAAACAAATCTACAATACCAAGTCCCTGATTCCGTGACAGTAACAGTGGTGTATCAAACAGGTGAATATCATCCGCACCTCGAAACAGAATATCCGAAATCTTCGGTGTGACATACGTACGAATGGATTCCTGATAACAGTATTTCATGATCTGGTTACGGGCTTCCGATGGAAGATCACATAAAAGTACTGCGTTATACTTTCGAATCATCGGATACAGTTTTTCATAACCGATGCGATAACTCTGTGCCGCACAGATATTATATTTGTCTTTTCTTGTATTGATCTTGTCAATCAGATCATCCGGTGAATAATTTCCATATATAACGAGCATCTGTCTCGGCGGATACAGCCATTGGTAAAACTTCCGTACCAGACAGACCCAGGGTACAATAAATATAATCTCCGTCAACGTCATCAGAAGCAATGGACGCGGGGTCAGATAATCATTGGCAACCATACAGACTTCAAAATAAGAAACAACCATTGCCAGCAAGACTGCCAAAACCTGAGATAAAACAATATCGGACAAACGCATATAACCAATACGATATCCCCCGAGCACCTTTGTAAAGAAGAACACAAACAGCACATACATACCAATCACTGCCCAGTTACCTCTCATGGAAAATTTATTTGCCTTATTCAGCTGTGGGACATAAATCTCATACCAGACCCATCCGAAACAAACTGCTTCCATTGCAAGTGTCAGCACGTTCGCTATAAAATTCAATAAATGCTTGTACTTTTCTTTCATAATATAACTTTTCCTCTTCTTGGACGTCAACCATGCAAAATATACCGCGTTTATTCGCCAATTCCACTTTCAATAAATGTAACTAATGCAGATAATGCTTCGTTTTCGTCCTCGCCTTCACATACCAGTGTGATTTCATCCCCAGATTTAATGCAGGCTCCAAGCACACTCAACACACTTTTTGCGTTTGCTGTGTTGTTGCCATAATTAAATGTCACCTTACATTTATATTTCATTGCCTCTTTGCATAAATTTCCTGCTGGACGTAAATGCAGTCCTGTTGGATTAATAATACGAATTTTCTGTGATACCACAATGATTCCCCCTTTATTGTATTAGTATAATTTACTCACTCTGATTCTGCTGTCCATCATTTTCCGATGAATTATCGTCATCGGTACTTTCTGTGTTATCTTTTGCCTTTTCTTTAATCTCTATGGTAACCGTAATCGTCTGATATGCATAATTATCCTCATCCAGACTGAGTTCAAGATTCACCTGATGTGTCCCGACTCCAAGATTTGTCACATCAATCGATGCACTCAGCTGGCTCACACTTAACTTATTCAAATCATTTTTCAATCCACTCACGGTAACTGCCACGGTAGACTTGTCAAATGACAAATCATAATCTGAGCCAAGACCATCCACGCTAATCTCGCCGGTATCGAGATTAAACTTCTTTGATTCATAAGCTTCAATACGGACGGTTACTGTCACAGTCGCATCCGATGCATTGACAAGTTCAACACCATCCGGCAAATATTCTGAAATATCAATCGTTGTTGTAATATCCTCTCTTGCTCCGGACACATTCAACACATCACCCGGAATTGTCAGAGAGCTAAGCGGATTCAATACGGTAGAAGAACCTTTGACTTTGACATTCTCTGGCTTACTGTTGATTTCTACTACACGATTATCTCCATACGGCACACCTGTTGTGGAAAATACCAGTGGAATTTCCTTAACACTCAAAATTTTTGCGGAAATCGTGACCGTCGTATTGCTCAGTTTCAATTTTGTTGTATCAATTTCCTGTCCATCTGCATCATAGAGAGCCGGAATAACATTATCCGACAAATTCATGGACATTCCATCTACATCAATGGTCGCTACAACAGAGTCTATTTTGTTTACAATAGAAGCAGGACCTGAAACGTTAAGCACATTCGGATTCGTTACCGTAACCTCACCTAATGCATAACCATCCGCAACTTTTCCGCTTGTGTCCGCAGTAATAATAAATCTTCGCTTCATCAAATCTTCCAGGGACACTTCCAGATATTTATTCTTTCCGTTATACTTCAGAGAACTGTTGCTTCTCTTACTGGTAATTTCAATCGGCACATTTGCTCCATCGCCCTTTTCGTTCACGATCATGCGATTCATGTCTGCTATCGCAGTAAAATCCGTGTCCTCAAGCTTATTTAGAACGCTTCGCTTTGCCGTCACTGCAAATGTAACCGTGTTCGTTCCATTGAGTACTTCATAGCACTTGTTCATCTCCGTAACAACCGATGCATTTTCGACCGTTACATTGGTCGTGTAGGATACTGTAACCGTTGGATCATCCGTATTATATACCACCAGCCACAAAATGAAAGCAAAAACAACGGCCAGTATTTTAAAGCCCAGATTCTTTGTCAGAGTCTTTAGAATTTTATTTCCCATTTCTAAACCTCCTTCTCAGCAATTCCAGCTTTGTCACTTCATGATTCCGGTTCTGCAGGTATTGTAATTTCTCCCGAAGAAAATCAGCATCAATGCCATGATAAATCTGTCCTCTGGAAGCAATCGAAACCTTGCCAGTCTCCTCGGATACAACAATCGTAAGTGAATCACTTACTTCACTTACTCCAACTGCTGCTCTATGTCTTGTACCAAGATTTTTGCTCAAAGAAAGGCTGTCTGATAAAGGAAGATAACACGTTGCAGATACCACACGGTCTCCTCTTACAATCACAGCGCCATCATGAAGCGGCGTATTTTTTTCAAAAATATTAATCAGGAGCTGACTGCTGAGTATCGCATCAATATCAATGCCTGTTCGAATATATTCATTGAGTAAAATTTCATCCTCAATAACAATCAGAGCACCTGTTCGAACCTTGCCCATTGCATAACATGCTTTAATCAATTCTTCAATTGTCCGATCGGAAAATTTACATTCATCTGACTTTGAGAAATTAAATACCTTGCCAAAGAAATTCTTTTCTCCAAGATTCTCCAATGCTTTACGAAGTTCCGGCTGAAAAATAATAACAAGCGCGATCAAACCAACATTTAACGTTCGCTCCGCCAGCCAGAGAATAGTGTTCATCTGGAAAATAGCCGAAACAAGAACAAAAAGCAGAATTACAATAATTCCCTTAAACAGATTCCATGCTTTTGTGCTTTTGATCCATAATAAAATATGATAAAAGAGAAAAGCGATAATTAAAATCTCTATAAAATCAATTGGAGAGAATGAAATATCCGGCAATCCAAGTAACAACGATGCCTGATCATAAAATTCTGCAAGCATGCCTTTGAAATTTTGCATTCGTCTCTCCTTTCTATCCTATTTCTTTCTTAATTACAATGATTTCTACTATATAACTATTTCGGACTATTTCAATAAGTCCTCATCAATATCCAGTTCCTTTGCAATCACTTTGCGACTGGTTTCTTCCTCTTCTTCCGTCAGCTTTCTCTTACTATGGTCAATGCGTTTGCCCATACTTGCTGTATTTCCGAAATGCTTAACCGTCACTTCCTTGACTGCGACCATCTTTTTCGGAACTGCTTTCACATAGTAATAGTAATCATCATCCTCAAACTGAACTCGTTCCGTACGAGCATAATCCAGATTCATAAAAAGGAACTGGATCAAAAAGCCAATCAGCAAAGAAATAATGCTTCCAACTAACAGCCCAACGGTCTTTCCAGAAATATTCAAAACGATAAATCCTACAAATAAGCCGGCAACTTCAATCAGTACACCGGAAATAATTGCAAGCGTCCAGGCATGGTCAACTTCCATGCGGCGCACAATGTATACCACGATTGCTGCCACAACAAAAATAGCGATTACTAAAAACATTTCCTTATTATTCAGTAACTGTCCGATTGAAATATCAAACTTAGACTGTGCTGCAGTATCCTTTTCTGTAGTTACATTCATTAATGTTGCCGCATTCTGATGAATGCCATCCAAAAAGTAATATACAACTGTACCACAGACGATTGCAATCACAGAATATGCGTTGCGCAAAAGGCTGCAGGCAACCGGCATCACATATGGAATCCGGAATTTAAAACAGACCGGAGTAAGTACTGCTGCGATTCCATCTTTGGGAGCAAAGCGAAAATACAAAAAGAACAACGCTGCAAACAAAATCAGGGTAGTCACTGCTACTTCCATAGATAATGCATACATATCAGCCAGTACAAGCAGTGCCGAAATCCAGATGATCGTATTCACAGGGAGCAATGCACAGACTACAGCCAGAACCAAAGCCACCGGCCAGGTACTGATTTTTGTCATAAAGCCAAGATCATGATTAATTGTTGCAAAAAGGACCAGCGCAACGACAAATTTCACTACTGGGAACAAATAATTTTCATATTTACTGTAGAAGCGGATCAATTGATCCTTCATCTCTAATAATTTTGTCATAAAGCCTCCCTATGCTTTCAACTTATCTTCTCGCCGATACATCTCCTGTACTTTATTTACATGCTTTGCATACTGATGCAACTTTCTTCTTCTCTTGTCATATCTAACCCGATATACAACAGCAGTAATAAACAGGTAGATTGCCATAAATCCTGCGTAAAGCATAACAATATGAATCAGCAAATCTATAACATCTGCATTATTAATAAAAGCAATCAGTGCACTTACATCTCCGATTCCCCACAAAACCACCAGCAGAATAAATGCAATCGTACCTGAGAAAAAGCTTTTGATCACTTCTTTTCCCACATAATCGCTAATATAATATTTACCTGTCTGCTGGCATTTTTCATCTTCACATGCATCATATACCGCCATACGGTACAGTTCTTTTACCCTATCTTCATTGATCATATGGTTCATGCCTTCCTATATTTTATATTTGGACACAATTACGCATTATTTTTTATTATAGCACATCTGCATCTTTTTTCAAACCCATAATATACAAAGAAATCATTAAAAAACAACCCCGGATTCCGGGGTTGCCAGCAATTTCGACACTATCTTTTTAAATATCGCATACGATCACTTTCTTTTGTTCCATTTTCTCCCGGCACCGTTCCCTGCCATTTTCCGCTGACAGCTCCCATCAGGTCCGTTGCAATTCTCGTTTTGCATTTCTTACAAAAACGTCCGGAGCAAATTGGTTTTCCACAAGATTCGCAGGTAATCTCTGTGCTTGTAGGATTTGAAAGCACAAGCCTTTCCTCGCGAATCCAGCGAATAATCTGTTTCACAGAAATCTTCAGTTCCTTGGAAAGTTCCTCCACAGAAGCATCCGGGTGCTCATGCAAATATTCCTTCACATCTTTGAAACGTTCATCTATTTTTTTCTGACACTCCGGACATAACTTTTCCCCATCAATCACATTAAACAACCGTCCACAGCTTCTGCAATTTGTAACATTCATCCTGCTTCCTCCTAATAACCATTTCCGATACATGCAGACAGGAAAAAAACTTTTTCTACACCGGCAGCTACCAGTTGTCCTGCAACAGCTTCCGCTGTACTACCTGTCGTATAAATATCATCCACCAATAAAACATACTTATATTTTACTATAAATTTTTCCGCCTGAAAAGCATTTTTAAGGTTATTTTTGCGTTCCTCGTCATTTAACTCTTTCTGCGGCTTTGTGTCCACAATCCTTCGGACCGCTCCCGGCTCATAAGCCAGTCCAAAAAACTCCGCTATCTTCTTTGCAAATACGCTCGCCTGATTATAGCCACGCTGTTTTTCTTTTCGGTGGTACATCGGCACCGGAACTACTGCTTCCACTCCGATTCTTTTGATCCAGTCGCCATAATGTTTTTGTACTTCATCCGCAAAAAATTCTGCATAGGTCCTTCGATTTCCATATTTAAACCGATACATCATGAGCTTCGCTTCATCCTGATACAAAAATAAGGCTTTTCCCTGCTGATAATAAGAAAAAGGTCTCCCTCTCCAATATGGGTTTTGTATTTGTTGCATTCCCCGCGTACAGTCGTGACAATACTCCTGTCTCTCTCCACGTACCGGTCGTCCACAATGATAGCATACATTGTCTCCTACCGGTTTCAGTTTATTTCTGCACTTTCTGTGCATCCATTCATCATTTCGCACCTCTGATGTTTCAAGAAGCTCATCGCACACTGGACAGCGCGGCGGAAATAAAATCTGTAAAAACTTTTCCCCGATTTTTATAAAATTTTCCTCCTCCCATCTGAACTGCCATTTCCCTGCAAATCATTGGCAGTTACAGCATTTGCATACACTATTTGTATTAAAGAAAGGGTAGCAATAGCGCATCGCTACTGCTGCCCTTTTGTTTTATCCAAGACGAATACGATTGATCAGATTAATTTCAGCCGCACATTTTTCAAACTCAGCCTCCGTCATCTCTCCAGTTGTAAAACCGATTTCGCCCTCGATGCCGGCACTTACATATGTAACTTCACCGAATGCCTTTGCAACGGCTTCTTTATCAGAAGAAGTACGTACAAAGAAGCTGTTACGACTGTCTTTGTAATCGACAATTTCAAGTTTTTCCGGTTTCCAATCGATATAAATATTTGTATTTTTATGTTTTACCATATCAACAACATCGGCCACTACCGCACTTGCAGTCGGGAGTTTTCCCGCTCCACTTCCGTAGAACATTGCATCACCAAGTACGTTTCCATGTACGAAGATTCCATTGAATACACCATTTACTCCACATAGCGGATGTTCCTTTGAAAGCATGAATGGGGCTACCATGCAGGAATAGCTTCCGCCAACTTTTCGGCTGGATGCCAGAAGCTTAATAGAACGATCCATAACTTCTGCGTATTTAAAATCTGTTGCACTGATTTTTGTAATACCTTCACAGTGAATATCTTCAAAATCAATCTGCTGACCGCATACCAATGAAGTAAGAATTGCAATCTTACGGCACGGATCATGTCCCTCGATATCCGCTGTCGGATCCTTCTCCGCATATCCTTTGTCCTGTGCATCCTTTAACACCGCATCAAAGTCAGCACCTTCTTTTGCCATCTTTGTCAGCATATAATTTGTTGTACCATTTAAGATACCGGTAATTTCTTCAATCTCATCAGCGGTAAGACATTTGTTGAGTGGTCGGATAATTGGGATACCACCACCAACACTGGCCTCGAACTGGAAGTTCACATTGTGATTTCTTGCAATCTTGATCAGTTCTGCACCTTTGGCAGCAACAAGATTCTTATTTGATGTTGCGACCTGCTTACCTGCCTCAAGCATTTCCTTAACAAATGTATAGGCCGGTTCAACGCCTCCCATGGTCTCTACAACGATTCCGATTTCCGGATCATTGACGATTGTCTTGTAATCGTGAACAATCAGTTCCTCCATTGGATCTCCCGGGAAATCACGAAGGTCAAGAATATACTTTACCTCGACCGGCTCCCCTGCTCTCTGTGCAATCTTTTCTTTGTTGATTCTTAATACATCTACGACACCAGATCCGATGGTACCGTAACCCATAACTGCTATCTTCATTTTTTTCACTCCCTGGCTAAAATTTTTGCGTAATGAATACCCTGTACGGACTCAATACTATTCTTCATATCTTCCACATTTCCCGTCGTCGGAAACACATCAATACTAAGCGATAAAGATGCGATTCCATTGACTGGAATACTCTGATGTATCGTAAGTATATTTGCATGAAAATCGGCAATCGTTTTAAGAACAATGGACAAAAGCCCAGGCTCATCATCCAGCTGGATCACCATTGTGATTGTCTTGCCTTTCTGATTCTCATGATATGGAAATATATCATCTTTGTACTTATAGAAGGAACTTCGGCTGATTCCTACCGCCTCGGTAGCATCCTGCACGGATTCTACTTTACCGGAGTCCAAAAGCCGCTTTGCTTCTACAACTTTGAGCAGTACCTCAGGCACAGCCTTTTCACGTAATACGAAGAAAGATGTCTTCTCTGCCATCTGTTACCTCCTTTGTATTGTCTGCCTATGACCGACACTTGTGCTCACTCGAAAGATTTTATCACAGTAAAGCAGAGAACGCAAGCCCCACCTTCCGAAAAAATGAATTTCTTTCCTGCACGCAGCGACATGTGTCCCATGGTTTTTTCTGTTCTTCCCCGGCCGGACGCACCTGGTTCTTGCTGGAAAAAGTTATCAAGAATTACGAAGTTGTAGAAACCCTCCCCTGCCTCATCGATGATTCCTGTCCGTTCAAGTTTCGACACCAGCCCATATATGTCCGTCTCTCACAGATGACGTCCGAAGTATTTTGTGACGGTCTTAGTGGTGGCGGTGAAGAATATCGTAGCCGCGGGTCGCATTTGCGCTCTCGTTCTACTATGAACATATGTAATTCTACGATGAGCGACATAATGGAGAGCGGGTACATTAAAATTTCTGAACCCCACCACTTAGACAGGCTAAAAATGCTGAGCGCATCTGTGAGAGACGGACATATATGGGCTGGTGTCGAAACGTGAGCCGGACACGAAAATAGAGGCAGGGGAAGGCTTTCACAACTTCTGCAATTCTGTCTAAAAATTTTCCAGCAAGAACCAGGTGCGTCCGGCCGGGGAAGAACAGAAAAAAGGACACCTGCCTTTTCGCAAGTGCCCTCAATCTTCATTTTTATGGACGTGGGCTTCCACAATTACTGCAGAACTTTCCACTGTTCACCTGTCCACAACTGCAGGTCCAGTCTGCAGAAGGTGCCGGTTTGCCACATTCGCTGCAGAACTTTCCACTGTTTACCTGTCCACAGCTGCAAGTCCAGCTTCCTGCTCCTGCAGTCGGCTGTGCATTGTTTACCGGCTGCTGTGGCTGTTGAGCTGCGCCCATCTGCTGCTGTTGCTGCATTTGTTGCTGCATCTGCATCTGTGCCATATTTGTATTGGAAGCGGCTCCCATCATGCCACCGCCAACATTGCTTGCCATACCCATTCCCATGAATCCAGCCATTGCCCCATTTGCATTGCTTCCGGCAGCTTCAAGTCCGCGGGCCATTGCTCCCTGTACATAACCTTCACGTACAGTAGGATCTGAAAGCATTGCACCCTCGTTTCTCATGTTGAGAAGTTTCTGTGACTCTTCATTATAAGAAATCGTAAGGCCGACTGCCTGAATCTCCATGCCTCGCATCTGGTTCCATTCCTGATCCAGAATTGAAGCCATGTACTGTCCGAGTTCACGTGCTTTGCTGGATACAAACGAAATACGGTTGCCGTCTGCTGACATCTGATTGATTGCAGCCTGTAAAGCCTCCAGGAACTCTGAGAGGTACTGCTCGTTGATCTCGGTAATTTCAACGTGATCCTTGTTCTTTGGAATTACTTCTGCGTAGAACTGCAATGGATTCACAATCTTAATGGAATATGTACCATGTGCGCGCAGGAACAACTCCGCATTATAAAATGTATCAAAATAGTTAATCGGCTGTCTTGTTCCAAATTTGATTCCTTTGATTTCCTGCAGATTAATGAAGAAAACCTTCTGTGCTGTCGGTGTCTGTCCTCCAAATCTTACACGGTTGAACGATTCTTTTAATGTATCACCAAACTGTCCATTGAACAAAGACGGCAACGAAGAATTGTCTACCTTGTAATATCCCGGTTCAGCAGTATAATCTACGATTTTACCACCATCCACCAGCAACATGAACTGATTGTCGTATACATGAATGATAGAACCATTGGTAACGGTATCTTCGGTTCCTTTACGGTTTTCCCCCTGGCGAATCTTTACACCACGGGAAAAGACTGTCTGATCTCCCATGTTATCTGCTTCATAGACCTCTAACCACTGGTCCGCAAAAGCGCCTCCAATTGCCTGATTGACTGCTTTAATAATTCCCATTTTCTCCTCCTTAAAATGAACTTAGCCTTAGTTAAACATGATTATAATCGACCTGATACAATTTGTGAAGAGACCATACTTTCGTATTGATCGGCACAACATGTGCTCCACAATATTCACAGATCATATTTCCAAGCCCGCGTACCGGTGCTCCACACTGTGGGCAGGTCGTGGTAAAAGCATTATCAAATTCTTTTTCTTCCCCGTCCTGCACATACAACAATTCTACATTGTATTTTGTCTGCACCTTGCGTTCTTTAGATCCCTCTGTCACATGATCGCCGCTTACTTTGTAATGATAATATTCCACGGCGCTTTGAATGACAATAATACAATTCCCCTTATCTTTGCGGTAATTTGAAATTTCCGTCTGGTGGATTTTGATATTATTATATACTTCCTTTATCTGTGCAGTCTGATTATCCGCTATGATATTTGACACCTGATTTTTTACATCATCCGAAGCATCCACCAATCGCTCCGGCTGTTCGGACGAAATCGCAAGCAATGCAGAAGTCAGTATATTTTCTGCCTTGTGCTTAAATTCCGACCAGTTAAAATCAGGAAAATCACGCATAATCTGTGGCTCCATCAGACGGGTCATGCCAGACACGGATTTCGGTGTCTCAGCCGCAATATCCGCCTGCTTACTTAAGCCATCCACAATTGATTCGGTGCCAAACAACTGCCTGGATACATTTCTCAGTTTATTCCGTATCGTCAAACCTCCTGCAACTCCAAGCACAACAATCCCTGCGAAAACACCAAGTCCCACGAATACGCCAAAACCGATTTCTAATGTTATCATTCGTTTTCATCCTCCATGGATTTTGGACATCCAAGACTCAGCCACTTTAAGTATCCGTTGATAAATGGATCAATGGCACCATCCATGACAGCATCCACATTTCCGCTTTCTACACCAGTCCGATGATCTTTTACCATCGTATACGGCTGCATAACATAGGAACGGATCTGATTACCCCAGCCAATTTCTGTAACTTCACCACGGATTCCTGCTGCTTTCGCTGCATTTTCTTCCTGTTTAAGCAAATACAGCTTTGCCTTCAGCATCTGCATGGCTTTGTCTTTATTCATATGCTGCGAACGTTCATTCTGACACTGTACCACAATTCCTGTCGGAAAATGTGTAATTCGAATCGCGGAAGATGTCTTATTGATATGCTGACCACCGGCTCCGCTTGACCGATATGTGTCAATTCGAATATCTTCGTCCTTTATTTCAATATCCACATCCTCTTCAATCTCCGGCATTACATCGCAGGAAACAAACGAAGTCTGTCGCTTTCCGGCCGCATTAAACGGCGAAATGCGTACCAGACGATGCACGCCTTTTTCTGATTTCAAATAACCGTATGCATTCTCTCCATTCACCTGAAATGTAATGGATTTGATTCCGGCTTCATCTCCATCCAGAGAATCTAACACCTCAAGACTGAACCCTTTCTTATCTGCCCAGCGCGAATACATACGAAACAGCATTGCCGCCCAGTCGCAGGACTCTGTTCCACCGGCTCCTGCATGAAGAGAAAGAATTGCATTGTTCGCATCATATTCACCCGACAATAACGTCTTCATTCGGATTGCCTCATATGTCTGAATAAATTCCTGAAGCATCTGTTCAATCTCCGGCACAAGTTCCGGATCATTTTCTTCGTATCCCATCTCGATCATTGTCTCAATGTCTTCATACTGCTGTGCAAGTTCTTTGTAAGTTGCAACATCATTTTTGAGACTTTTCAGTTTTTTCATCTTTTCCTGGGATACCACAGGGTCATTCCAGAAATCCGGAGCTTCCATTTCGCGTTCCAGCTCCTGAATATTCTGTTCTTTGCCTGCTAAGTCAAAGTGAATCCCTCACTTCCTGCAGTGGAGCCTTGTAGCTTTGCAGCTGGCTCTTGAAATTATCCAGTTCTACCACAGAATCACCTCTTTCTTTTATTTAACTGTATCTCTATTGTATCTATTTTTATATATTATGGCAACTAAAATTCCTTGTAGCAATCTCCCTATTTCATTTCATCAGTAAGCACTTCGATTGCCTTCTGCACCTGATTATCATATTTCATATCGTAAGTCTCATCCTCCGGACCGGAATATTTGTATGTAAGATTAATATCTGGTTCAATGCCGGCTCCATGAATATAGTTTCCCTTTGGTGTATAATATTTTGCCGTCGTAATCTTCACCGCATCACCGTCTTCCAGTGGAAATACAGTCTGCACAATGCCTTTTCCAAATGTCTTTGTTCCGATCAGTGTTCCATAATTGTAATCTTTGATCGCACCTGCAAAAATTTCCGATGCACTTGCACTGTTTTCATTTACCAATACTGCAATCGGGCAATCTATGCAATTGCTGTCCGAAGTGTAATCCTCACGCTTTCCATACTTATCCTCGGTATAGACGACCGTTCCTTCCGGAAGAATCTGGTCAAGAATATTAGAAGCTGCAGTAATCAATCCGCCCGGATTGCTTCGCACATCGACAATCAGTGATTTCATTCCCTGCTTTTTCAGATCCGCCAGTGCGGACTTAAACTGCTCATCTGTTTTACTTTGGAATTCACTGATCTGAATATATCCAATGCCACCATCCAGCATTTTTGAGGTAATACTTGGAAGTTCCACATTTTTACGCTCCACGTCGACCTCAAATGTTTTTTTCGTAGATGCACGATAAATTTTTAAATGAACTGTCGTTCCTTCTTCTCCACGAATTTTCTGCACCAGATCTGACAGTTCTTCACTGGTAGACACCGTATCATTGACTTTTACAATCTGATCACCATCTCTTAGCCCTGCCTCTTCTGCCGGTGTACCTTCATACACTTTGCTGATGGTAACTTCCTTTGTCTTTGCATCCTGTCCGAGCGCCGCCCCAATTCCATAATATTTACCGCTTGTGTTAATCTGCATATCTTTATATTCATCTGCCGTATAATACACAGAATACGGATCCCCGAGTCCCTCTAATGTTCCTGCATAAATCGCATTACGAATATCATCTTCATCATAGTCGTCATTGTAATACAAATCTATGTAGCTCATAAGTTCATCAATTTTTTTCACCGTTTTATTCGTGAGGATATTGCTTTCTGCTGTCTTCTTCACTCCGGATGGTGAAATCACAAGATACTGATTCGTACTTGTCGTATACACATGAACCCCAAACGTTACTCCAATACCGAGCAACAATATACCAAGCAAAAATCCAACAAACATTCCCGATCCAAATCCGGATCGTTTCTTTTGATTCTCTTCCATGATAAAATCTCCTTTACTTCTAAGAAGCCCCATGCAAAATCATCCAATCTTGCATGGGGTTCATAATTCATTATATCTACACTTTCAGATGCTTGCGAATTGTCAGCCGGCTTCCTAAGAAACCGATACCCGCACCCAGTATGATTGCCACTGGAACCAGTGTCTTAAACACGGTGTGCACAGAGACAAAATTGATCATAGCACCAATAAAGTTAAACTTCTCCGCAATATATACTATAATCTTCTGGTACATAAAATATAACAAAATCAACGGAATTGCTGCACCGATCATTCCGATTACCATACCTTCCACCACGAATGGTGCCCGGACAAGATAATCCGTCGCGCCGATCAATTTCATAATTCCAATCTCTTCGCGTCGTACTGCAATACCAACGGTAACCGTATTGCTGATCAAAAAAATCGCGACACCAAGCAGAATAATAATGATTCCACCGGATACATATCCGAGTAAATGATTGAAATCCGTCAGTGTATTCGCTACTTTCGCAGACTCTTTTACTTCGCGCACTCCCGTGAGTGACTGCAGATACTTTACAAGAGAATTCTGCATGGATACATCATTCAGGTAGATCTGATAATGTGCGGAATTGGCAAGCGGGTTGTCGGTAAATCCCTTTGCCAGTTCTTCTTTGCCCTGAAAATATACTTTCTTATACTCTTTCCATGCTTCTTCCGCGGATACATATTCCATCTTGCGCACTTCTGCACGCTTGCCAATTTTATCTCCAATCGCCCGGATATCTATATCATCGAGTCCTTTATCAAAAAAGACTGTAACAGAAACACCTTTTTCGATTGAATGCACGGTAGATGTAAAATTCGTTATAATAATGTAAAAAAGGCCGAACATAAAAATACAGGCTGCCATCGTAGCAATCGATGCAAGCGAAAACATCTTATTACGCCATATATTCTTAATTCCCTGCTTGATGGAATAAAAAAATGTATTAATTCTCATCGTAATCATCACCCTGCTTACTATCGCTGACAATAGTACCTTTCTTAACCGTTATGACCCTCTTTTTCATAACTTTGACAATTTCAAGGTTATGCGTAACCACAAGTACTGTAGTTCCCTTGTTATTGATTTCTTCCAGCAGTTTCATGATTTCCCATGCATTATTATTATCCAGATTACCGGTTGGCTCATCTGCAAGTAATATATCCGGTTCATTAATCAGTGCCCGTGCAATTGCTACACGTTGCTGTTCTCCTCCTGACAACTGCTTTGGAAACGAGCGATACTTCGCCGCCAGTCCGACCATAGATAACATCATTGGCACTTTCTTGCGGATATGACTGTTTGTCTCTCCAACAACTTTCTGTGCAAATGCTACATTATCATATACATTACGATCCTTTAGCAAACGGAAATCCTGAAATACAACGCCAATATTACGTCGATACTTCGGTATCTGTTTATGTCTCACTTTTCCAAGATTCTTTCCATCTACAAGAATGGTTCCCTCTGTCGGTTCCAATTCTTTTAAAAGCAGTTTGATCAATGTCGATTTGCCGGATCCACTGTCTCCCACGACAAAAACAAACTCGCCATCTTCAATTTCCAGGTTTACATCATTCAATGCAGGAATCCCTGCCGCATAAGATTTGCTGACATGTTCCAGTTTAATCATTTTTTCTCCTTTTAGTAGTCTAATGTCTCCATATATTTCATGTACTTAACTACCATGAGCGCAATCTTAAATGTGATTGCATCTTCAAAAATCCGAAGGTCAAGTCCGGTACTTTTCTGTAACTTATCCAAACGATATACAAGTGTATTTCTATGAATATATAATTGTCTGGATGTCTCAGAAACATTCAAGTTATTCTCGAAAAATTTGTTAATCGTAGTCAGAATTTCTTCATCAAAATCATCTGGTGATTTCCCACCAAAAATTTCTTTAATGAACATTTTACAAAGAGGAATTGGAAGCTGATAAATCAGACGACCGATTCCAAGCTGGGAATAGGCGATCACATCCTGATCCTCAAAGAAAATCTTGCCTACGTCGAGAGCCATACGTGCCTCTTTATACGAACGTGATACTTCTTTTAACTCATTGACAATTGTTCCATATGCAATATGAATGTTACAATTTGCATCCGATTTAAATAAGTTGATAATAACATCTGCTGTCTTATTCAAATCATCATACGTCTCATTCTCGGTCAGTTCCTTGACAACGATAATATTCTTCTCATCTACCGCTGTAACAAAATCCTTGGACTTTCCGCCGAAGAGACCACGAATCTTCTCCAATTCATTACCATCCTTCTCCCGATTGGTCTCCACCAGGAAAACAACCCTGCGCACCTCGGTTTCAATATGGAGCTTCTTTGCACGATTGTAGATATCTACCAAAAGCAAATTATCCAAAATCAGATTTTTAATAAAATTATCCTTGTCAAAGCGTTCTTTGTACGCAACAAGAAGATTCTGAATCTGAAAACTTGCAATCTTACCAATCATGTATACATCCTCACTGTCCCCACAAGCGAGGAGAATATACTCTAACTGGTGATCGTCAAACACCTTGAAAAACTGACATCCGTTAACCACCTGACTATCTGCCGGGGATCCTACAAATGCCTGTGCTGGTGTAATAAACTGCTCCGCATCCGGAAATGTTGCAGCAAGTATTTTTCCCTCCACATCGATTACGCAGAGGTCGGTTCGTGTTATACCTTTTAACCCATCAATTGTGTTTTGAAGTATTTGATTGGAAATCATAGTTTTTCTCTCCTTCTCCCCCAAAGTTTGCTTTTTGCATAAACATCTCATATTATTTTAATGCATATCGACAAAAAAATAAAGAGGAAATGTACATTTTTCATGCATTTCCTCTTTTTATCATTTCGTAACTTAGTTATTTTGTACTATAAATATTGAACAAATAGCATAAATCACTCATTTTCATTCTGTTTTGTTTCCTGTTCGTCATTGTGTCGAATCAACTGTTTTTCAAGTATATGGGTGCGAACAAGCTTACGAATTTTTAAAGCCAGACGGCTTCTCGCCTTCCCAAGCTCGATTTTTCCAATTCCATACCACAACTCTGCAGATATTTTTTCCCGATTCTCCATGAGGAAACGCTCCTGTTGCGGACTTGGAATAATGCTAAGAATGACATCAGGCGCCACCGCATTCATCTCATTGACAACCGCGTCTGTCGCACCTGTACATTCATCCAATGCTTCCCTCCCCACGATCTCGCATTTCGGATAACGATCCGAAATCAGCTCACACATCTGTTCTACCCGCTCCATCGAATCACCAATGACAAACATTGTCTTATGATTGCGCTCAATCCGCTTCATCAGTTCATAAAAAAAATCATGATGTTCGATTTCATGACGTCGCTGGTATGACCCTGCCCCCACAGCATCCAAAATTCCAGCCTCCGCAATCACGGTATGTTCTACTATCTGCAAAGCCTCTTTGATAACTTCATCGGTCTCTGCCTGCATCAGTGTATCCATATTCACTTCCTCAATTGTATGAAAACCTTGATCGGACATATTCTTTTCCACATTCATGATGGTCTCACGAACAGAATAATTGTCCAACACAATTCCCGCAAAATCAATTGTTTTAATCATAGCTTTCATAGTATATCAAACTTGTATAGATTTGGCAACTCGCATAATTTTTCCTATTACCCGATTTTGTGCGACAATTTCATCCATTTTTATCCATTATTTTACATTAAGAAAGTCAATAGTTTTTCGGTTTTTTGACAAAATCCGTCAAATTTTATGATATGTATACAAAACAGCTGTTTATTTTTCAACAAAAAAAGCACAAAGAAATAGGGTCCAAAATGTGGATAACGTGTATAACTCCGTGTATAACTTCATTTTATGGCATTTTTCGAGGAAATATTGTGGATAACTTTTCCACATGTTTTCCCCATATTCCCCAGGAACGTATGTTCTCTGCCTATTTTTTGTGCATTTTGCTTTTTACGTTTTATCTGTTGGCAAACTTTTTAATACAACCTTTTACTGCTGCTGATAAGAAACAACTTCTGAAAATTCACTTTGATATATTTTCTTTCCATATTTTCTGTAAGAGCAAATACGATAATCTGCGGTTGCAACATCATTTTCCTGTGTATAACTTGTAGTACCAGCTCCTGATACCTTCGCTATTGTCTGATAATCTGCATCATTTGCAGTTTTCCGTTCAATAATATAGCCATCTGTGTGTTCCGTAGCTTCCCATGTAATCTGAACAACTCCCTGTTCCGCAGTCACCTTCAGATTTTGTGGTGTATATAAAGCTTCCAATGCAGCAACTTTTACTATGTTGGATGTATCTGTGTAGGTTACTTTCTTTCGTCCATTATGGTAACCTGCGATCATATAATAATAGGTAGTACCTTTTTTCGTTGTTTCATCCACGTAGTCGGTTTCCGATTCATCCATTATTGTTACAATCTTTGTGTAAGAAGAGCCTCCCTGCGCTCTACGATATATACGATATCCATCCATTTCATCCATAACATCCCATTGAAGTTGTACATTACCATCCTCATCGGCTTGTGCACTTGTCAGCACCGGTGTATCTTTTTCAACAAGACCATAATATTTTGCAATTCCTTTTGCATCAGCTTTTCCAAGCTTTTTCAGCTTATCCGCCGAACTGAAAAATTTAGAACAATCAGAAAAATTACTCACAAATGCATGTTCCACGATCAGTCCCGGAAATCCGCACATTTTACTCTGGCGAATGACACTATAATAATCGCTTTTACTTTTGTTTGGATATTTACCTCCATTTTCCGTATTGCGTATATGTGTTCCATTATTTTTTATTCCCAACGCAACCAGTTCTCTTTGAATATAAGATGCTGCATCCTTTCCGTTTTTTCCAACCTGAGACCGGTAACTCATGTTTGGATAATAAACACTTGCACCATTTGTTCTGCCATTTATCGAAGAATTGTTATGCAGTGCAACAAACAGATCTGCATTTCTGTTTTTTGCGAACTGCACTCTTCCTCCCAGGGATACAAAAAAATCATTCGAACGTGTCAGATATACTTTCACGCCGGAATACTTTTCCAGTTCTGCTTTACACGCCTTGGCAATTGCAAGATTCAACGTTTTTTCACGATACCAGTGACCTCCCCAGCAACGTGTCGCACCTCCATCATGTCCCCCATGTCCCGGGTCTAAAACAATTACAATTGGTTTCTCATATGCATTTGTTTTTGCATAAACAGTTGTCTGATTCAGTGACAACAACATTCCAACAATAAGTGCAACTGCCACAATTCTTCTTTTGAACTTCTTCATAAACTCCTTTGTATCTCCATTTCTATTTTACTGTTATCTTCGTTACTGCTGAAAAGCTTCCATATGTATTCTTCGCTCCGCTTTTCTTATATGCGCGAACTTTATATTTGTATGTTGTTCCCTTCTTCCGGCCTTTATTTGTATATGTTACCGTTGATGCACCTTTCATGGTCTTTATTTTTTCATATTTCCCCGTTGATGCATTATAGCGGTAAATCTGATATCCAGTCACATTGCTTTGTTTTTTCCACTTCAACGTAATCGAAGAACTTTTTGTTGTAAGCTTTAATCCTTTTATCTGCGCAGGTTTCGTCTCTGCGCTCTTTGTTGCAGAGTACGCACCATATACATTCGTTCCATTGCTGTTTGCATATGCGCGCACTTTATATGTATATTTTACAGCACTTGAAAGGCTTCCATTCTTATATTGAACCGTATCCTCTCCCTTTACTGTCTTAATCTTTTCATATTTTCCTGTCGAAGCATTCAGACGATAAATGCAATATCCGTCGGCGCCTTCTACCGGATCCCAGCTCAGTTCAAGTGATGTTGCAGAAATCGTTTCCACAATGAGTCCCTGAACTTTTTCCAATGTCTTTGCCTGTGTTTTTGCACTCACTTCCTCTGAATATTCGCCCCAGTAATCAACTGCATTTACCTGCTTATAGGCACGAATTTTATATTTGTATTCCGTGTTTGCTGCCAAACCTTCCACCGTATAATCCGTTGTGTCGTTCTTTACATCTGCGATTTTCACATACTGCTGTGTGTCCTCGTCATATTGAAAAATACGATAGCCATCTACTCCGTCGAGTGCATCCCACTGCAGAACCACCTGATCCTTTCCTGCTTTTGCAATCACGTTCTTTACCTGTTCCGGAAGAGTTACTGCCGAAAGAACATTAGAATAACCACTGTAATAATCGGTTCCTCCAAGTGTCCACTGTCCTCTTACCTTATATTGATATGTCTGTCCAGCTGTAAGATTCGAATCCGTGTAACTTGTCCCCGTAACCGATTTAATATATTTGTAAGATCCGCTTTCACTATCGTAACGATATACGCGATACTTTTGTACATCGCTTGTATCATCCCAGCTGAGTGTAATCGAATTTGCCGTATTGGATTTCATCCGCAAGCCAGTCGTTTTGTCACTCATGTCCTTATACCAGTAATCCACATCCAGGTTCTTTGCATACCCATCCACTTTCCCACTGGACGAATATTGCCAGAAATCATAATCAAATGCTACATCCGCATAAGGTGTTCCTGATTTGGAATTGCTAGTTGTTGTATTGTTATATCTCGCAATCCATAAACCGCAATCACTAAGTTCATCCGTATTAATATAATTCCGGATCCAGGAATAAGATGCATAAACACAGGCTTCATATCCGGCATCTGTGATTGTATCCGCAAAAGCCTGACATACTGCAGTCTCTTTTGCTTTTGAAAGTGTTCCCGCTTTCAGTTTTTTACTGGTTCTTCCTGCTTCCCGATCCATAACGATTGGCATGGTCACATCCCAGTTATACTGATCCACCAGATCAAGAACATATTCCGCTTCCTCGACTGCTTCATCATTTGTTACAGCCTGTGAGAAAATGTAGAGTCCGACATTCACATCATTAGCGATTGCCGTCTGAATATGCGAATCTGCTGTTGTATCTGTGTAAATAGATCCATCTGCCGTGTCTCGTGAAGCAACCCTTACAAATGCAAAATCAATCCCACTATCATGCGCTTTTGACCAGTCGATTCCCGTTTTTGTCCATTTGCTCCTATCCTTTGGATACTTTTTTGTCAATGTTGCATCTGCCTGCCACCACGACACATCAATTCCATTAAATAACTCACAATCTTCCAAATCCGACTTATGATAATATGTTCCGTTCGTATAATCGCTGACCGATGTGAATGAAGCGTTCAAAAAAGCCTGCGTATAGGTAGATGCTCCCCGCATCGGCATATGATCTAACGTCAGTTGTGATGTGGCATTTTTCAATATCTGCTGGTTTAGTTCGTTCTGTGCAGAAACAACATCCATTTCATCCTCTATACTCTGTCCCATAACACCATCGAGTTGTTCCTCGGCATGCACTTTCTGTGGCTGCGCCGCCAATGCCAGCAAAGAGGCCGCAAATATTCCTGCTCCTATCCATTTCACGTTCTTTATCTTCAATGATATATTCCTCCGTATTTTTCAAAAATCCTTTTATACCTTATATTTCCTGTATCTTTTATAGTACCTTCTTTCTATCTTTCGTGTCAATGGATTGGCCTATATCTTTATAGAAAATTAAAGAGGCTGCAGCGTAATGCGCTACAGCCTCATAATCATTTCTTATTCATTTTAGAAAATTCTTCTTACAGCAAGAATTGTTCTGTAGTTTGCCGGAGAGGTAAGTTTGATACCATCTCTTGCGTTACTAGCATGTACAATTGTGTTATTTCCAATGTAGATTGCCACGTGTCCACTGTAACATACAATGTCACCCGGCTGCATCTCGGAAGTACTTACACCATATCCTACACTTCTCAAAGCACTTGAGCTGTGTGGAAGGCTTACGCCAAACTTCGCATATACTGACATAACAAATCCAGAACAATCTGTTCCATTTGTTAAGCTTGTGCCACCATACACATATGGGTTTCCAACAAACTGGCAAGCATAGTTTGCAACTGCTGAACCGTTTGATCCGCTTGGTGCAGAGTATGAACGATCTGAAGAACTATTGCTTGATGATGAACTAGATGAAGAACTACTGCTTGATGAGCTGTTGGAAGAACTATTTGTTGCATTCTCCTGCTCGCTTGCTGCTGCGGCGGCATCTGCTGCCTTACGTTCCTCTTCTTCTTTCTTCAATCTTGCTTTTTCTTCTGCATTCGACTCTGCATATGTGTACTCTGTTGATAAAGACACATAATCAGAAGATACATATCCGTCTCCATCTTCTGTGGAAACTCCAACCCATCCGTCGAGTGACTCATCTACAACGGTAAGATCGTCTCCTCCCGGAACAAGACCGATGACTTCAGCTTTCTTAGAAGCCTTCGTACGAACCTTTAATGTCTCCGTCTTGACGAGTGCCACTCTGCGGCCAGCTTTCTTTGCCAGCTTCTCATCACCGACTTTTACATAATCACTGCTTACATATCCGGTAACAGATCCAGATTTGATCTTGTACCAGTCGCCCTTCTTAGAAAGGACTGTTCCAACATTATTTGCATATAACTTTCCAAGAGCTTTACTCTCTGCAGATGCTTTCTTTCGAATATATACAAAATTATCAGCTGTCGATACAGCAATATCTGCATACTCAGATGCTACAACCGGTGCCTCATTTTCCTTTACTTCTGGTTGTGCGCTTGCAACAACAGCTTCATCTTCAACAGTTGCTGCACACTCGCTCATGGCAAGTGAGATACCTGCGGTCGGTAATACCGACGATGTCACAATGTTTGTAGTATAACTGGTAATGCCTGCAGTAGGTGCTGCATCAACCCCAATGGTAAAATTGCCAACGGTCAGCGCCCCAACTAAACCACATGCTGTCAATTTTGTTAACGTTTTACGTTTCATTTTCTCCTCCAATTTGTAAGTTTCTTTTAACGAACTATCGTTTGTTACGAATTTATTACAAATGTTACGGTGCTATTATAGCAAAGCCCCCTGTATGTGTCAAGTCCGCACCTAGTACCATAGGACTATTTTCCCTTGATTTTTTTAATTTTTTATGAAATAATATTAAGAAATACAAAATGATTGCAGGAGGTATTACCAATGGATATCACAAATGTCAGTTCTGCACTCAGTGCCCTGCAATTTTCCGATACTTCTTCCCTTACGCAGTCTGTAAGCATGAAGATGTTGGACAATGCATTGGACATGAATGCCACAATGAGTGACGGAATTACCAGGATGATGGAAAATTCCGTATACCCAAACTTAGGCGGAAATATTGACATTTCTGTTTAAAAATCCGTATTTGTTTCAAAAGTATTACAAACAACAAAAAAGTGTGCATATTTGCACACTTTTTTGTTACGTATTTTTATGATTAAAGGGTCAAAAGACCTTTTGACCATCATATCATTTTTATTTCGTTGCAATCGCTTCGATCTCAAGCATAACATCTTTTGGAAGTCTTGCTACTTCTACACAGCTTCTGGATGGAAATGGTGCCGGGAAAAACTCAGCATACACTTCATTGATTGCACCGAAGTCGTTCATTTCTTTAATAAATACGGTTGTCTTAACAACTTTATCCATGCTTGTTCCTGCTGCCTCTAACAGATTTGACAAGTTTTCAAACGCCTGCTTTGCCTGTGCCACAGATCCCTCAGGAATTTCTCCTGTTGCTGGAACTACCGGGATGATTCCGGAAGTGTATACCATTCCATTTACCTCAATTGCCTGTGAATATGGTCCGATTGCAGCCGGAGCCTTATCTGTACTGATTACATTCTTCATTTTGTTTTCCTCCTGATTCATAAGGACATCCGTCCATTTAAATTTGCCCTATCATAGGCTTATGCCGTCATTATACTTAATTTTTCCGGATTTTTCCACCATCTAATGTAATTTTTCTTTCTTTATACAAACGACCAATTGCACGTTTGAATGCAGCCTTACTCAATCCTGTCTCACGTTTGATCACTTCCGGGCTTGCCTTCTCTGAAAAAGGAAGTACTCCCGCATAGGAATCTAAAAGTTCTAAGATCTTCTGCGCATCAGCATCCATCTGGATATAGGCTTTTTCACGAAGTGTCAGGTCAAGCTTTCCATCTGGCTTGACAGCTGTAATCTTTGCCTCAATAACATCTCCCACTTTCAGAAAACTATGGTCCTCTGAAACCGGAATACGCGCGGAATACTGATCATCTACTGCCACGAACGTTCCAAAATTGTCGGAAAATTCATATACACGTCCTGTAACTGTCTCATCCTTTTTATATGGAGAGTCCTTGGAAAGCAGATCATACAGTCCCTTCATGCTTGCACAAAGCCGGGTACTTTTATCAATATATAATGTAACAAGCACTTCATCTCCCGCTTCCACATGACTGGTCATCTCTTTATATGGAAGAAACAGATCCTTTTCCAGTCCCCAGTCAAGAAACGCTCCGATTTTGCCCACTTCTTTGACAACAAGAGGTGCATAACCCCCAAGTGTGAGTTTTGGTGTATTCGTAGTTGCAATCAGACGGTCTTTGGAATCCTTATACAAAAACACACGAATCTTATCTCCGGCTTTTGCATCTTCCGGTACCTGTTTTGCCGGCAAAAGCACATGTGTCTCACTTGTCAGATTTTCCGCAAGATATACGCCGAAATCCACTTTTTTCACATAGTATAATTCCTGATATTCTCCTAATTTCATTCTCTACTCCGTTCTCTGATTTTTTACCGATTGTAATAATTCAAAATTTCTGTTTTCATTCTATCAACGATTATGTAAAAACGCAATCACAGCATATGCACGTCCGTTTTCTCCGCACAGGGTAACAATGGTCTTGTCCTGCATCCGGCTCACGCGGGGAATCATAATATCTTTTACGACCGCCTCTTTCTTATATTCCACCCGGATTTCTTCAAACGTGAAATCTTCCGGAAGATACGAAAGCGCCACCTGTACATAGCGGCTGTTGTTCATATGGTGATTCGTGTCTATAAAATAAGGAGGAACAACAAACGGCTCCTTTTCTTCATACTCTTCCGGCACTTCAATCTTGCGTGTACTGCAATCCATCGGAAGCTGCGGCTCCAGTCCATACAAGTCCACCATCTCCTGCGGCACTTTTGTCGGGCGTCCTTTTTGTGTATCCATCAGAACCCAGATGGAATTTGCATATGCCAGCCGTTCCCCATTTGCGTCGTTCATCACAAAATTACGCATTCCATAAAAGCTCTTCATTCCATATGCCCAGGTCTGTGTCGTTACCATATCTGCAAGCTTCGGCATGCGGTTCAGACAGATCTGCCAGGATGAAAGTACCCACGCCAGATGATGATTCGCCAGATAATCTACTCCAATGTGCAGACTTTCCGAATGAAACACACTGCAATCCTGAAAATAATCCATCAGTGCAAGCCAATTCAGTGTTCCTTTGGAATCCACTTCACTATAACGAATTCTGCTGTCAAAACTATACATTTGTGCCCTCCCTGCATGATTGTAAAAAAAAAGAACTTCCAACGAAGTTCTTAAAAGCTGGCCCACAAGGATTCGAACCTTGAAATGACGGAGTCAGAGTCCGTTGCCTTACCATTTGGCGATGGGCCAATGTGTTGTTTCAACAATAGCTATTATACATACATAGATACCTTGTGTCAACACTTATTTTTAAATTTTTTAAAAAATTTGAACAGTTTTGTCAATTAACGCATATACTGCATCTTCCCCCCACTCCATTTGTGCGGTTCCATTGGTCTGTTCTGTGATTTCTTTATATAAGAAGTCTTTCTGCTCCACCGGAACAAGAATGGTCAAAACCACATCCGCAGCATACTCCGTATCCAGAATAGCTGTCTTCTGCTGTCCGAACAGATACTGTAACTTTCCAAGTCCATTATAATCCGTATGAATGATCAATTTCTTTCCCAGACACTTCTCAATTATTTTGCTGGCCGCAAGGCCTGCCTGGGTAGCAGACTGATACGCCCGTACCAGTCCTCCTGTGCCAAGCAGTACTCCACCAAAATATCTGGTCACTACAACAGCTACATTGGTAATGCCCTCCCGAAGCAATACATCCAACATCGGACGCCCCGCAGTCTGCGCCGGTTCTCCATCATCGGAACAACGGGTAACTTCCTGCCGGCTTCCAATGACAAATGCAGAACAATTGTGTCTTGCATCCCAATATTTCTTTTTCATCTCATTGATAAAAGCTACCGCTTCCTCTTCTGTTTCTACCGGTCGTACCGTTGCGATAAAGCGTGATTTTTTTTCTACAATCTCACCCTCTCCGCCTTCATAGACAACGCGATATCCATTGGCTGTCATTTCCATATCTCATCGTTCTCCTTGTGATTCTCATCGGTGGAATGCCATTATCCATCTCCAGATACCAAATGCTGTAAGCGATGGATCTAATTCCTCCGGTTCATCGGCCGGAGTATCCTCTCCCTCTTCCGGTGTCTGTGCATCCTCATTTTCACCATCTGCTGGATCTTCATTCGAAGGATTCTCCGGTTCTTCCTCACCCGGTGTGTAATTTTCATCATGAACCGAACAGGTCTTGTGCATAAATGCCTCACTTGCACAATACGGATAATCTGCCGATCCTTGCGCAGCTCCTACGATAAACACCTTTGTCTGAATATCTCTTTCCGGACAATACGGTCCTGCGATTTCTCCGGATACTTTACAGATAGAGAGTGCTTCATGATGATCACATTCTTCTTTCGGTGCAGTACCTGATGCAAAATATTCGGTATATTTCAAAGATCCTCTCGGATCATTTTCACAAACGCCATCTTTCGGAAGAAGTCCGGATTTTGAACATACAGTAGCCTGCGTAATTCCTTTTGGCTTTTCAAAATCCTTGCTCTCAAGATTTTCATGCACACGTTTCATAACCGAACGCCACAAATTCTTTGGATAAGAAGTTCCTGCTCCACCCATCTGCTTGGAGTTGTCATCATAACCGCCCCATACCACACAGGTATAATACGGTGTATATCCGGCAAACAGTGCATCACGATTGCTGGTTGTCGTACCGGATTTTCCGGCCTGCGCCATCCCATTTCCAAAATAGGCACGGGTTCCGGTTCCGGCTGTCATAACATCTTTCATCGCATCTGTAAGAAGCCATGCCGTCTCTTCTTTTACAACACGGCGGCGTTCCTTTGTCTTGGTATTATCCAAAATTATATTTCCGTCATGATCGAGCACCTGTGTGTAAAAGCTCGGTGCAATATATTCTCCCTGATTGGCGATTGCTGCATAAGCGCTTGTCAATTCCAGATTGGTGACGCCTTTTGTCAGCCCCCCCAGCGAAATGCCAAGATTCTTGTCGTTTTCATCCAAAGTCGTAAATCCAAAATCTTCCGCATACTGATATCCGAGATCCACACCAATGTCCTGCAATGTTTTTACAGTAACAATGTTCATGGAACGCGTAATTGCTGTACGAAGATTGGTAAATCCCTTATATGTGTGATCGTAATTATTGTATGTCTTGGTTCCTACCGTAAATGGCGCATCATCCTCCACGGATGCCAATGTCATTCCGCCTGCATCCAAAGCCGGTGCATAACATGCGATAATCTTGAATGTCGAGCCCGGCTGGCGCGTCGTCTTTGTGGCACGGTTCCAAGTTCGGTTTCCTGCTTTATCACCGCGTCCACCGACAATCGCCTGTACCTCTCCGGTACTCTGATCCATAATCGTCATGGCCACCTGTGGCTGTGCTGTGATAAATATATATTCGGAATTATCTACCAGCTTGTCCCCTTTTTCAAGGACATCCTTTTCATACTCTGCAATTGCATCCCGACAGGCTTCCTCTGAGCTGTAATTGATGGAATAATCCTGGTTCTTATTCTTTGCTTTATAATAAGAAAGCATTGTCTGATTCGTGTATGTTTGAAAGCTTCCATCCGCCTTCTTTACCTGAAAAGAAAGGATAAAGGAATATTTTGTTCCCACTTCATAGTTGCTTGCGTTTGCAACCTCCTCATCACAGATTTTCTGAATGTCCAGATTCTGCGTGGATTTGATTGTCAATCCTCCCTGATAGATTGCTTTATACGCATCACTTTCAGAATAGCCCTTTACCTTTACGAGATCATTAAACACATCATCGATTACCGAATCGACAAAATAACTGTTCATGGAAGTCTCGAATCCACTGTTATGCTCCGAAATGCGGTCATAAACATCATCCGCCATAGCCTCATCATACTGCTTCTGTGTGATGTATCCCTGCTTTAGCATCGCATCTAAAACCATCTTGCGGCGCTTCGCATTTTGTTCCGGGTAGAGAATCGGATTATATCCGGACGGATTTTTCGTAATTCCGGCAATAACTGCACACTCCGACAACGTAAGATCCGACACATCTTTGCCAAAGTAACGCTCTGCAGCTGCCTGAACACCTAACGTATTATTTCCGAGGTTAATGGAATTGAGATAGTTTTCAAGAATCCAGTCCTTATCATCGACTTTCTTCTCCAATTCCACAGCGATATACATTTCCTGTATTTTTCGCTGCACCTGCCGCTCCATTTTTTCAATTTTGGAGATATCTCCGGTATTTTCGCTTTCCCACTGTTCGGATAACACATTGTTCTTGACCAGCTGCTGCGTGATTGTGCTGGCACCCTGTGTAAAATCCATGGATTTCAAATCTGCCACAAGCGCACGGGCGATTCCCTTCAAATCAATTCCGTTGTGCTCGTAAAAACGCTCGTCCTCTATCGCAACAACTGCGTGCTGCAAATTCTTTGGAATTTCATCAAGCGTTACTGAACGGCGATTCGAGCCTTCGGCCACCAGTGTTGCAATCTTGCTTCCGTCACTGGCAAGTACCGTCGTCGAAAATCCGGTTGGTATGACATCTACCGCTGCTATGTCCGGTGCGGATGCAAGGATTCCCTTTACCGCCCCCACTACCGTGCTGACACCAACAACACCAAGAACCAATACACATATTAGAAGTATCTTGCCGAATACTACTCCGATTTTTCTGCGTACCTTTACCGGCTTACGATCTATCTGACGCGCACGACGTTTTAAGGATGTTTTTCCGTAATTCATGCCTGCCCCCTATTTCTATATTTTTACCTATAGCTTATTTTATTATAACAAAATTTAACAACAATAGGAAGAATTATTTATCGACAAGCTTTTCGTATCATAGCAGAATATATGCAAAAAAAACAGCCCATACATCCAGCTTTCTGCCGATAAATGGACATATGCAGAAAAAAATCTTATTATGTCCATGCTTTTTCTCATTTTTGGACATATCACAAATATCTCTTTTGAAATATCCAATAAAAACAGATAAATTGGATATTTCCGAATCATTTTTTCCTATATATCCAAATCATACGTAAAATCTGGACATTATTAATCTTTTTTTCGTATATGTCCAAAAGGAGCGAAAAAACTGGACTATTGCGTACTATTTTTCTGTATATATCCAAACTATGCGATATAATGCACTCTGCTTACATCATAGCGGTTTTCCTGCGGTCTTTCTTCTGCCGGATACCCACACGGTACAAGTGCAAAAGCATGCAGGCCTTCCGAGCGATAGCATGAAACAAATACCACCGGTGCCTCCTTTGCACAATGCGCATAAGGCGATGCCTCCGACAATTGTGCGATTACATTCTTATCCGTTACCACATAGAATTCCCAAGGCTGCTGGCATATCATAATATGACGGTCTAAAAGTATTTTGCCCGTCATTTATGTTTCATCACATGGAGAATAGCATGTTCCCTGTAAAAAGTAAAGCAAACACAGCCCCATCAGCCCGGACAAACAGTTCCGAATAAACATCTACAGAAAATCTTCCTATCGTTCTCTCAAAACATTTCAAAATTCTTTAAAACTTATCGACATAACTACATACAAATGCTATAATGCACACAAGGTATTTATACATATAGTCTTATTATATCCTCATAAATATTTCATATACTCGGGCATATCGCCCGCATTACCAATCAGTTTTAAAATTTAATAACTTTACTTTTGAACTATTTTCAGGTCACAAAAGACTGTTAAATCAGCTCTTTTTGCTATATACTTAAGGAAAGGTAACATATTACATGGGAAAAACCAAAGATGTAACTACGGAACCAAAGAAAGAGGTTCATGGCACTATTTTTGACGATGTGTTTCGAACTATTGCTCAGAAGATGCCAGCTCTTCTGATTCCGTTGATCAACGAAGTGTTTCAGACGAATTATCCGGAAGATATTCATTTTCAGCAGCTGCGGAATGAACACTATGAAAAACTCGGGAAGATCATCACTGATTCTATTCTGCAGATTGAAGGCCGCACCTATCATCTCGAATGTCAGTCTTCACTTGACGGACGAATGGTAATCCGAATGTTTGAATACGATTTTTCGATTGCACTCGAACTTGCAGAAAAAAATAATGGAGTATTTGAAATTGAGTTTCCACAATCGTGCGTGCTGTATATTCGGAACCACCGAGAACACAGTCTGCCGGAACAACACGAGGCAATTGTGAAGTTTGCAGATGGTCAACAGATTCTTTATCGAGTTCCAATCTTGCGGGCACAAAATTACACTGTGGATTCGATAATCGAAAAACAACTGTTGATACTGCTTCCATATCATATTCTGCGGTACGAAAATTTCCTGAAAAATTCAGGGAGTAACACGAAAAAGCTGGAACAATTATTAGCCGACTATCAAAAAATCAGTGATGCATTGGAGCAATGTATGGATGATAAGAAATCCTCTCTTTATATCGATTTAATTACACTTATCGAAAAGATTGCAGATCATATCATTCCAAAGGAAAATGAGAAAGTAAGAGAAAGGTTAGGTGATCTTATGGGTGGAAAAATTTTGCAACTTGAATCAGAACGATTACGTGAATTAGGAGAGGCAAAAGGCCGTGCCGAAGGACGCATTCAGGGACAGGCCGAGGGACGAAGAACTGAACGAATCGAAGCAATTCAAAATATGATTTCACTTGGATTGACTAAAGAAAAAATTTTAACAATATATTCGGAAGAAGAATATAATGAAGCGGTAAGCGCAATGCTTGTGGAGGCATAACTATGCTCGATGAATTATCTGCCCCGGAAGAAAAACAAAGACGGGGACCGAGAAGTAATCAGAAATTAAAAATCTTATATCTTGCAAAAATACTGCTTGAGTACACGGACGCAAAGAATGACATTACTTTGCAGGACATCATAGACAAGCTGGCGGCTTACAATGTGATGGCAGAACGGAAAAGCCTGTATGATGATATCGCACAGCTGAATGATTTCGGCATCAAAATTAAGAAAACGCAGTATGGAAGAACTTCTCACTATCAGGTGATCAATCGCGATTTTGAACTGGCAGAGTTAAAGCTTCTTGTAGATTCGGTCGCGTCGGCAAAGTTCATTACCGAGCAAAAATCCAATGAGCTTATTCAGAAAATCGAGCGTCTGGCAAGTAAACCGCAAGCTTCCATGTTGCAGCGTCAGGTATATGTCGCAGGGCGTGTCAAAGCGATGAACAATGACATCATGGAAAATGTCGATGCAATCCATAATGCGATTTCTCAGAATCTTCAGATTTCCTTCTGGTATTTTCAGTGGAATGTGCAAAAAGAACCGGAACTACGAAGAAATGGCGAACGCTATGTAATCAGCCCGTGGGGCTTATCGTGGGATGATGAGAATTACTATCTGGTAGGCTATGATGCAAAAGCAGATAGAATCAAACATTACCGCGTGGACAAAATGCTTAAGATCAAAGTGGAATCCACCAGACGCGAGGGCAGGCAGAAATTCAAAGAAGTGGATATGGCAGCCTACGCGAAAAAGATGTTCAACATGTTTGACGGAGAAGAACAGACCGTAGAAATATTGTGTGAAAACAGCCTGGCGGGAGTGATGATCGATCGGTTCGGCAAGGAAGTGCGGATGAGCAGAGTTGATGACGAGCATTTTAAAGTAGCGGTAAAAGTCGCTGCAAGCAAACATTTTGTGCATTGGGTCATGGCATTAGGAAGTGGAGCAAAAATCATCGGACCGGAAAATCTGGTGCATGAGGTAAACGAAGAAATCAAACGATTGGCAGAGCAGTATCGAGAAAATTTGAGCAATAAATGATTGTTGAGGACGAAGAAATATGGCATCTTTAAGATTAAAGAAAGGGTGTGATTGTATGTTGGCAGCAAATGTACAACAAGTAAATAAATCAACTGATACTACAAAGTTGGAATTTTATCGTTTGATTGGAGAAGGTTATAAGGCAATGCAGGATGGCAGAACCAGCACAATCGATGAAGTGCGAGAAAAATTAAAAAAGAGGAGAGAAGAAACGAATGTCATTAAGTTAAGACCACTTACAGGTCTTGACAGCTAAAATGATATTGCTATCAACTAAATCTCTATTTAGTTAAGACAGTCTAAAAATTAAAAATACCTATCGCAAGAGAAATTCTTCGGTAGGTATTTTATTTTGCCTAAATATAGGCATGACAATAAGGTTGACTGTATGAAGTCAACCTAAATAAAGGCTTGTCCAATTTTCAATTAGGCAACACGGTATACGAACCAGACCGCTGATTTCGGCTTCATATTTCGCTTATCAGAACGTCATTCTCTGATTGGAATTGTATATGCTAATATCTCAGCATATATTCTATCTGGTGGTTCATTGTTATGAAGTCTGTAATATTTCCGTGTTATTATACATGCTTCTTTAAAACTGATAGTATAGGTATGCTTATTATTGTTCTGTTGCGGTACGGAAATACACATAATATTGCGTGATACAGCATTGAACATGATAAAATGAGCATACAGTTCCATTAAAACAAAATCATCTTTACAAGAATGGAATTGTACACTACCAAGAGCGTATTTCAATTCTCTGAAAGAAGTCTCTATATCTCATCTCTTGTGATACAACGCTTTCATTTTGCGTAATGGAAATTCAAACCTATTAAGGTTTGTAAGCAACACTTCCCATTCTTCCTTTCCAGTATCAGGATTATTGATACGGAATTTTACAACTCTGCATTTTAAATGGCAGAATTGACCGAAATCCCAACGCTGATTCTTCGTGTTTGGAGAGAAATATTTCTTATAATGCTGTTTCGGACTATTTACAAGATGGATTGTCTCAGTATCTTTGTATGTCATGTAATATCTGTTGGAAGTTGTTACTTTGAAATCCATTTCAACATCACATTCTTTATCGGGAAGATTTGCGATTTCTTTGATACCGCCATGACCAGCTTTGGTACGGATAACATAATTATAGTCTTCGATACGGTTGCAGTTTTCAATCATGTTGAAACCGTCATATCCTCTGTCCATAAGAACAATAAATTTACCTACATCAAGATTTTTGAGCATATCAATAGCAGCCTCACGCTCATTCGACTGAGATTTAGGTTGTAAAATACAATCCTGATATGTACGGTTTTCCAAGTCATATATCATATTGGCGTGTATCTGGCTAAATTGTTTTATCGGTTCTCCATCCTTACGAGGTCTGCCATTTGCTGTATTCATTACAAATGCAGATTTACTCTGATACGGTGGATTAAAGTCAGAGCCATCTATTGCAAACACTCTGTAGCTCTGCATAGTACGAGGATGGAGGAGCGTTTTATTGTATGCATCAAAAATATACTTAAATACATCTGGTATGAGTTTGGCTTTCTGCTGTTCATAAGCGGATGCCGTCATGCGGTCATCGAGGTTTGGAAAAGTATCTATCAGTTCTGTATTTAAGCTGTTGCCCTGCATATACAGGGTGACTTTAATAGTTGTAGCCGCATTGAGCTTGCGATTACGGATAAAGTCATTATGAGATTTTGTAAAATCCTGTATATGAGATGTCACATCATCAATTACAGAATCAAGTTGTCCTAACGCAGTATTCAGTTGTTGGTCAGAAACCAATTCGTTATTTATGTGTTGGAAAGTATCGACAATGACGATATAATATATGTAGCCAGTAAATCAGTCAGTTACGCATTTTGAAATTAGATATATGGTATATATATTATACAGGTATTGAATATATAAGGAAAGAGGTGTGTTACTTGAAAGCTGTATCGAAATCTGCAAAGGTAAGTTCAGAGGCAGAGCGTATTATTAAGAAATTGAAAAGCGGAGAATTGGAAGTGAGAGATGTTCCAGAAGAATTTGCTTTAGATTCTAATGTTGTAAAAGCAGAACGAAATTTGGGATTGAGAAAAAGTGGTCATCGGGGTTTTGATATAATTGAACAGGTATTTTTTGTAGAAGAAGATTGGTTTTATAAAGATTTTTCAGGTAGTCTTGTTTCAAGATTGCATAAGATGACCTTTGATTCTTTTGAGGAATATTATGGATTTTTAGATGGTGATATATACGAAAATGCTTGTTATTATCAGTATGCATTTGAAGATGAATTTTCCAAAAATCTTAATCTTGATATAGATCGATTGAAAAAAGTGAAAAGTTTTGTGACAGAAACTGTAGATGATTATTCGTGTGAACAGTCGCAGGATGAAATTGAATTATATAAGCATTGTGAAAAAGTAAATAAGAAATGTGTAAAACAGTGGATGGACCAATTTAATGCATGCAGTACGTATGAACAATTACGAATAGTGTGTAATGCCTATATAAAATCATTTGAGGAACACGCAAAAAGCAAGGGAAATATTGTGTCTCAGTATATGATTGAAAAGAGTATGGAATTTTTCTTGTTCCAGTATGCATTTAATGCTCAGCATAATAAAAATAACTTGGATGTATTGATGGAATATTTATCAAAAGATTATTATTATGTTCAAGTTGCATTGGGGCTATGTTTGATTTATACGCCTGAAGATATTCTTGAAAAATACAATTTTTCACAGGCATCGAAAATTACAAATTATAGACGAAAAAAGAATTTAAAAGATTTTGTCTGTTCGTTGAAAA
>ENA-OUUV01000034-OUUV01000034.1-human-gut-metagenome-genome-assembly--contig:-NODE-34-length-93186-cov-5.861636_pt1 | contig 93186 bp, 106 predicted proteins | sample MGYA00237952_ERZ548838 | MGnify/ENA primary metagenome ERZ548838 (study PRJEB26490, sample SAMN05194705) | human gut metagenome | biome: terrestrial biome; feature: human-associated habitat; material... | reverse complement strand
TCGTGGGCTCGGAGATGTGTATAAGAGACAGATACTTAGCTGCAACATAGTCACGAAAGAAACCAGCAATATCACCAAACTTTAAAACAACATATAATATAGGTACCATTAAGATTAAATTGATTATTTTAAAATGTTTGATTAAAAAACCATATGGTTTCTTTAAAACCATTAAGCTATCCCTCCTATTCTGTTATTATTATACCATTTAAAAAAGCAAATATAAATATTTACTTTAACGATTTTTATTTACTATTAATTGGCCAGGAAGAAGATAAATAGTTTCATTATTATTTAATAGTTCATTTTCTTTGATATTAAATTTATGAGCTACTGTTTTTAGTGTATCTCCATCAGCAGTTACATAATAACTGTAACTACTTTTAGGAATTAAGATTTCTTGATTAGGATATATGTAATCACTTTTATCTAAACCATTTAAAATTGCTAGTAATTCAGGATTTATATTATATTCACGAGCTATTCCATATAAAGTATCTCCTTTTTTTATTGTATAATAATCAAAGTATGTACTTTTATTTAAAGGAACTATTATTTCTTTACCTGCTCTTAATAAATCAGGAAAAGCTATATTATTCAAATCTAAAATAATTGATTCTTGAGTATTAAATTTACTAGCTATACTACTTAAAGTGTCTCCCTCTTCTATCATATATTTATCATACATTTTTATCACTCCTATTATAGGATATGAAAAAGAAAGAAATTAGTTATCAATAAAAATCATATTATCATAATTGTACTGCCAATCGGAATATTTAATAACTTTGGTTTCTCCATATAAGGGATTATAAAAATATAGTGTATCGTCTATCAAGTAATAGACTGTATCTTCAGTCACTTTTACTATTTGGGTAATTTTTTGGGATGATACAAGCATTGATTCATTATTATCAAGATATTTCAAGTAAAGTTTGTTTTTATTTAAGTAATAATTGTATAATGAAGTATCGGTAAAGTGTTCTTCTTTGGTAGTAAGATAATTCATTGATACTTTAGAAACCTTTCCATTTTGATAAATAAGACCATTCTTAGAAGATGTTCCTACAATTCGCATTTTTCTTTTATAAGGAACTAGCTCGTATTCAATTTGATTTTTTTTATCAACAATAAAAATAGAATCATCTTTTGTACCAAGGATATAACTATCAAAAGATATCTCATACTTTAAGTTCCATTCTTTTTTACTAAAATCATTTAAATCAATGACATATGCTTTAGAAAAGTTATATTTTTGCTCATAATCAGGAATAAATAAATACCTTGTTACTTTTTGAGCTAGCGGAATGCTATATATATCTTTTGAAAATAATTTTATTTCACTTACATCATCATTTTTGAAAGACAAAAAGCTATTATAATTCCATATTAAAAGATTATCTTTTAAGTTAAATAATTCATAATTATTATATTTATTATTAATATTTAATTTATTTGAATATTTAGTTATTGTTAATTCTTTTAAGATTTTTTTTGATACTAAACGATAATCAATAAAAGTATCTTTATTATAACACAAAGGATTAGTATCAAAATAATTACTGCTTATTTCAAGACATATATAATTACCATCTTTGATTTTATTAACATCTTTTATTAATTGACGTTTTCTTTCATATTTCATTTGTTTTATAAAATCATATCTTTGACCATTGTATTTAATTTCAAAATAATAAGTTTTACTTTTTCGATCATAGTTTTCATCTATACTATACTCAGCGATGTCATAACTTATCGAATAAGATTTTTCTTTTAATAATAAAATACTAATAATAGGAATACTAATAATTAAGATTAGCATTAATATTCTTCTTTTTTTTATTTTATATTTTTTCATGTATACTCCAAAAAAATTAAAATTATGACATAGGTGTTTGATATTTTTGCTTTGCTTCCATCATAAAACTTGATATAGACGTTTCTATTTCTGGTAAACTTCTTTTATCTAAATTAGTAATGTCTACAGTTTCTTTAATTGTATCAATAGTTATTTTCCCCCAAATTAAGCCAGCATATACTTGCATATCATTAAACAAATCAGGGGTAATTGAATTAAGAGAATATCCTACAAATAAGTAATCTTGACCAATTAAAAGACGTTTATTAGTTAAACATATAACGCAAGTTGACCATATGTTAGAATTATCACTATTCTTCTGCCCGGCAAATGTATATATAGGTTCTTCTCCTGGATTTAAATGTTTTTCTATTACAGCTGCATGTTTACGTAGTCTCCACCATGTTATTGTATGTGGGTATTTAGCTTTAAACATACATACTTGATCATATACTTTTCCCATATATAGCACCTCTATTCATAAGTTTCTATTAAATCAACTAAATCAACATTAGATAATTCTACTAAAGCTAATATTTTATTGTTTTTTACTACTATAATGTAATTACTTTCTAGATCAGCAAATCGATCATCTAATTCATAAAAATCAACTAAATTTTTCTTAGATAATTTACTAGTAATTAATAAATTAATATTTAAATCATTATAGTAAGATGTTTTATTAATAAATTCAATAAATTTATCATAAGTATTTGATGTGTTATCAACAACTGCTATAGTAGCACTTTCTTTACCTTTATACAACTTTTTAAAAGTCTTGTAGTTAATTTCCTTATAATTTTTTTGTGAATCACTATACTTACTATCATCTTTTTTTCGCTCAGTTAAACATGGTTGATCTGTTGTTTGTTGTTTTTCGGCATTTGATAACTTTTTATTTAAATTTAAATTAAGGATTATCAATAAAACTATTAAAAGCCATGGAATAATTAAAAGTAATTGATTGTTTTTTTGTATTTTGTTCATTATACCATCCCTTTTTTATTTTATAATGAATTATTTTTTTATGCAATAAAAAAGGGAATTTAGCTTCCCATAGTTATTAGAACGTACGCTATGCCTAAGCCAATTCCACAAATTAAAGATACAGCTGATATTAATATAGCAGTATTAGTAAATCCTTTTGAAGTATTCTTTTCCTCTTCAACAGTAAGTTTTATATTTTCTTCTTTTTTCTTTTCTTTTCTAAAGAACAATTCAGGATGTTCCTTAGGATTTACAGGATATTTTTTTTGAATCAAATCTAATTTTGCTGTAACACGAACATTTATTGATTGTGTTGCCATTGTTTTTTCTACTTTATTAAGCTTATTTTCAGAAGAAATTAATTTTTCTTTTTCTTTTTGATGTTTAGATATTTTCTTTAAATTATCAACAACTATTTTTTCTAATTCTTCAGCTTTAGGTATTTCAGTGTTGTTATATATTATTCTAGTAATAGCATCAATATATAATCTGCTCGCGTCGCTTAATGCCTCAGATATTTTCTTTATTTCAGGATAATAATTTTCAAATAAAACATTTAAAGTAATGCTACGATCTATAATGTAATTATTTAAACAATACTCATTTTCATCAACTAACTGGTCTTTTTCAAGATTATTGACTACTGAAATTGGACAGAAATGGGCAGTATTCCACAAAGGAGTGTTATCACTATCGATTTCAGTTATTAGAGAATAATCAAGTCCTCTATACTTTCTATTTATTAACATATCAAATAAAATCATTCTGATATAGCTTTTTTTCAAAGCATCTTGACTTTTTTCGTCATAGTTATCTTGAGTCTCAAGAGATATTTTTTTATTTAAAGCATAGAAGCCTAACTCTATAATATTTTTTATTGTTTCTTTTTCTTTTATCGCATTACCTTTAGTTACTTGTGGTATGTGTAGAACGTCACTAACCCATGCAGCTTCTTCATTTATTATTTTACCATCATTTATATATTCAACAATTTGTTGAAAAATACTGCTAGCAGAAAAACGAGTTTCAATATTTTGACTATAATTTAAAGATGTAAAAACACCAATATTTTTATCCTCTGTAACAATTCTTCGCGTTTCTTCATGATCAATATCCAATAATTCAGCAATATCTGCCTTTATAATATTGTAATCATCTATATAAACAGTGTCTTGATTCAAACTATAAGATTGATAGACACCAAAAACATTTTCATTTATTCTTACCAATTGAGTACCATCATTAAAGTTATTAAAAACCTTAATAGTTACTGGTTCTTCATTACGGATACCATTATCAAGGGAAACGATATAACATTGATTTTGGGATGTTTTTTCAATACTTTCCATAACAATCGCTCCTTAGTTTATATGGAAATTATAACAGAAAAACAAATTAATTTAAATAAAAAAAAACAATTATTATAGAAAAGTTGTTTTTTTAATGATTTATTTACATCAAAATGAAATATTTGACGTAAATAAATACATAATTACTTCTGATGAACATTTTAAAAGATGCTGTAATTATATTTATCAAAGAATCAATAATGAAGGCAATTTTAATTTATGCACAAACAATCCAACACTTGTAAAAGAAAGAGATAAACTTCAAAAAAGAACACTTAGATAAAGTCATGCAAAAAGTGTTTATAAAAAAGAATGGGACAAAATATTTAGTGCTGGTACTAAATAAAAAAATCATAAATTACTACGAAGACTATTAAAATGAAAATGCTTTAATAGTTTTTTATAGTTTTATTTTATAATATTTTGTTCCATTATCTTCTTTTATAAATATACCATTGTTATGTTCTATAGTTTTGGCACTTCCAATATTTCCAGCAGAAGATTGACCATACACTATGTTAAACCCTAATTTTTTCAGTTCTAATAGTCCTAATTCAAGCATTTTTGTAGCATATCCTTTTCTTCTTTCTGATAATCTAATTTGGTAATAAAAATTGCCGGACCACTTAAGCCACTTATCATTTATTTTAGTTCTCAGACATATGAAACCAACCGGCTTTTTATTTACATACATTATATAAGTAATTGTAGGCGTATCGTCGTATGTTACATCATTATTTTTTCTTTCAATTTGTTTTATTAAAAATTTCTTAAATTCATTTTTGCTTAATCTATAAGCAAAATTTGATTGGCCATTATCACCATTTGGAATATCTTGATACATATCATATAATTCCTGAAGATTTAAATCTAAAGATAATTCTTTTAATTCATATTTCACAATGCAATCACCTCTTTTAGAAAAATAAATTTGTTCAGTGATATTCATACCTATTATTATTTTTTTACTTCATATTTTATAAAAATTATTTTTTAATTAAATTGTTAACAATTTTTTTATAGTTTATCAATACAATATTTATCTTTTTATTAATTCGCTTCGTTGTTATTAATATTTTTTATTGATTTTTTTTATTATAATCTTTACTATTATCATAATTTTCTTTAATAAAAAAATCAATCGTTCTTGATTGATTATATAAAAATTCGAATAATTCGAACAAAATTTTATGGTGCCGAGAGACTGAATTGAACAAGTCATCTTACACAAACAAAGCGTACGTTCTAACATTAATACTATCTCGGCTTATTTATATACTTTTTTTAAGTACATTATTATAATAACATATTTTGAGAAAATAATACAAGTTTTTTATTATTTTTGTAATTTTTATGACAAAATAATAATAAATTTAAGATTTTAAGATTTAATTTTTAATTTTAATGTTATAATTATCTCATGATAAGGAGAGGTTGTATGAAAAGTGTAGCAATAAAAGGGTTAAAAGAATTTGAACTAAAAGAAATAGATGAACCTTCAATAAATGGAGAGAATGTAGTTGTTGAAGTGAAAAAAGCTGGAATATGTGGTTCTGATATCCATTATTGGGATGTTGGTCAACCTGTTGGTTTAGTTATGGGACATGAGTTTTGTGGTACAGTTTTAGATCCTGGTAATAGAAACGACTTAAAAGTTGGTGATCGTGTTACTGCCTTACCAATTTCCCCTTGTGGACATTGTGATGCTTGTTTATCAGGAAATCCACAGTATTGTGCTGAAACTTGGACAAGAGCTTTGGGATTATCATTAACTAATCCAGGTGCATATGCTGAAAAAACGTCAATAAGACCTGATATGGTTATTAAAGTACCTAAATCTATGACCGATGCAGAAGTTGCATTGGTAGAACCAACAGCTGTCGCTTTGCACGCTGTTAACTTAGCTAACATTAAAATTGGAGATAAAGTTTTAGTTGTAGGTGCAGGAATAATTGGTACATTATGTGCTACTTTGGCAAAAATGAATGGTGCCTCTTATGTAGCTATGTCAGAAACAAATGAAAAACGTGGTGCAAAAAGTGTTAAATTAAAGAGTGCCGATGAATGGTTTGATGCAAAAGACGAAAAATTTATGGAAAATGTTCGTTCAAAATGTGCTGATGGATATGATGTTGTTATTGAATGCTGTGGTAATTCAGCTGCTGTTTCTTCAGCTTTATTAAATGCCAAAAATGGTGGAACTGTCGTTTTAGTTGGTGTTTCACTTGCTAATATTGAATATCCATCAATTCTAAATGTAATGCATGAATTAAATGTTAAGGGAGCTATTGGATATACCGTTTTTGAATTTAATGATTGTATTGAATTAATGACTAAAAAGAAAATTGATACCCTTAAATTTGTTGACGATATCGTTTCATTAGAAAGAGTTCAAGATTCTTTTGAAAGATTAACTAGCGGCGAAGATGGAGCCATAAAAATCTTAATTGATCCTAAAAAATAATTTTTTTAATTGTAATATCTATTTATTACAATTTTTTTATTAAAAAATTTTTCATCTTGATGATGAAAAATTTTAGTTCTTAATCTTATTTAAAGTATGATTCTTTTTGTCTGTTAATAACTCTGTCATCTCTTTGCAAAAAGTAATTTCGGCATAGATTTTATCAGCTATTGTTTTGTTTTGATAAAGTTCAATTAAATATTCGTAAGAATAATCAAATAATTTAGAAATGTCCAGTGAGGAAAAATTAGGTAATAAGTAATTTTCATTAGCATTTACTATATCTAGTTCCCATTGTTCTAAAAATGGTATAAATTCTGATTGGTCTGGTCAAAACATATCTACTAGTTTTTTCTTTTATTCAAAACACCAATTAGGATTCCTTAAAATATGATATCTTATATCAAAATAGTCCTGACCATGGACTTGAGCAACCGCATTTTCTACTTTAAACTTATCATGTTCTTCTACCGAAAGTTTTTTAGAAAAAGGGATGTTAAATTTATACATCTCTTCTCTTTCTGCAAATACTTTTTGTTCTTCGGTTAATTTTAAGTTTAAATTACATAGACTCAATAATAAAAAAGAAAAACCACTACGCTCAGATTCTCCTATTGTTAGTCTAGCTACATATGTGTTTGAAAATACTAAATTTATTAATTTTTCATAGGCTTTAGCATCCAAATTATCATAATCATATAGCATAGATTCACAAATTGTTTGACCAACTAAAATATAATCCCTATTCCATTTGTCCATTTGTAATTCTGAAGCTTGAATTAAAATTTGAGGGTCATGTTTTATCTCTAGCCATATTTCTTTAGCGTTTCCTATTTTGGGAAGACCATACAGAGATAAATATAGCTCTTTTTCTAAAGTTTTTATGTTTTTCACGAATATTACCTTAAATTTCTAACATTTGAATATACTTTATATACTAACTACTTTCTTAATAATTTTTCTAAGGCTCTTTCTTTACTTAGTTGCTTTAAAAGATTTTTTTCAAAAATTTCTAACTCATTTAAGCTCTTTCTTAATAGACAAGCTACTTCATTATCTGATAACTGTTCATAGTATTTATAATATATAAACTCTTGACTTTCTCTATCTAGGGTTTCTATAAAATCATTAACTTTATTATCAACTATACTTTCACTAGATTTAATTGATAAAATATCAATTACTTTTAACTGTGATTCTTTATAAACTGAAGATGATAATGAAATATTATTCTTTTCATTCATAATTTTCTTAACTTTACGCAAGATAAAAAGTCTAGTAGATTTTGTCACATAACTTATTACCATACCAATATTATTAATATTATTTCTTTCTAGTAAACGTAAGATATTGACATTTGTATCTTCGATAATTTCTTTTTTTTCATCATCTTCTAAATATAACTCATAACTCTTAAGTATACTTAGAAGGGTGTAATAATTAAAATTTTCTTGATGCACTAATATTAAGTATCTTGTATCAAGTAAACACGATTTATATAAAGCAATTAATACATATAAATCTATTGCCATTATTTCATTTTTGTTTGTTGGTAAGTTTCTCATTAATAAAAAGATTTCATTTATTTTTTCATCGGATGCACTTATTAAACCATTTGTTGTTTTATCATGAAAATACCAAACAAATAAAACAGCTTGAGAAATATTCAAAAACTTTTCTTTAACTTGTAAAATATTTTCATAATCAATTTTTAAATATAGTAATATATCTTTTAATAGTTTTTCTTCAATATTTTGTTCTCTTTTTAAATAAGAAAATATTTCTTTTAAATTATTTGATTCTTTTCGTTTTTTAGTATTATTAATTTCTCTTTTTATAGCAATTTCTAATCTTTCTTGCTCTGTTAAACATCTATATTTTTCATCCTTTCTTAACACATGCAAAAGATGAATTATTGAATAATAGTCAAGATTGTTAGACCGACAATAATCTTTTAACGATATATCATCTACATAATGATTGGTATGAGTAGCGTGGTCTTTTTCAAAATACGAATTAATAATTTCTGAATAATTTAAGTAAGTATTTTTTTCTTTTGCTCTTCTTATATATGTACATATTGAATTATATGAATATTCCGGATTTAATAAACAGTATTCAACTAATGGCATTCCCTTATAAAAATACTTAGTTCCCTTATCATTAAAGTCTTCAATAGCAATTCTAGTTGCTTCTTCAACTGTTATATTTGGCTTTGATTTTTGAATGCTTTCAATTCTTGATACCATGCTATAATAGTTTTCATTATTATTTCGACACCATTCTGATAAAGAAATAGAATTATAGATATATTTTGCACAAGGATGCAAACCACATCGAGAAATAGCAAGTTTTATTGCTTCTTCTTGACTAAGTTCTGGATGATTTTTTATATAACTTCTAACTCTATTTGACTGAGTTCTAAAATTTAAATTATGTTTTTTACAATAAACGTCCAATGGTATACCATCTATGATATATTTACTTTTCATAAAATATCACCTAATTCAAAATAATATAAATAATTAATTTGTACATATTTTACTATAGTGATTAAAGTTTTACTATAAAAAATTGGTTATAGGTAAAATTATATTTGTTAATGGTTATATTTTTTTAATATGATACTTGGAACTTTTTTGCATTATCTATTCTTTTTATATACTAATACTGCGTCTTTGCTAGCATATTCATAAGAACCAAAATCATCAACATTGTTTACTTCAAATATTTGATAATTATTTTCAAAAACGTAATAATTACTATCATAACTATTTTTAAAATGAATTCCTCTACGTTCGCCATTATCAATAAAATGATATATATAAGCTGCAAGTATTTCACCATTTGTATTTAATATAGATGCCAATTCATTTCTAATAAAACTATCAAATTCTATTGTAGATATAGGTAAGTAATCTGCAATATTGGATAGTAATATTTTATCATATCCTTTTGAAAAAATATTAGGAACGTTTAATACATCAGTACATTTAAAATTTATTGTACAGTTTTTTAAATTATGCTTTGTTTTTTCGTACTCACTTTTTTCATACATCCATTGATTTCGTAATTTACTTGTGCCAAAAGGAATATAATGCATACAAATTTTTCCTAATAAACCTGGTTCCATAATATTATGTTTATTTCTCTTAATATTTTCACTAAACAATTCTTCCCAAAAGATATTATATGGATATTTAAGATAAGACTTAACAATTGAAAAAATTTCATATTCTTGAATTTCACTATGGCTTGCAATGCTTAACTTATTAAAAAATTTAAAGTAATCTTCGTAGTCAAACGCTTGTATAAATGCTATTCTTAAATTCAAATATGGAAAAGTTAATGGATTTATATCAAAAGCATCTATTTCCTTTACACCCTCGTTAACTAAATTTAGAATATGATCACCACTCGAACAAACAGTTAAAGCTTTTTTTATTTCTTCCCATTTCATTTGTTCAAAATATTCTTTTATATTCTCTGTTGCTCCTGCCCATACTCTGCTGTATTTTGGGTCAAAGCATTTATGATCAAAAATGAAAGATTTTGCATTTTCAATACTTTTTTCAATGTCTTCCATAGTTCCTCCATGATTTGGTAAATATATATAAATTAAATATAGCAATAAAACACTTGTTAATAAATTAATAATATTTAATAAAAATTTGGATGATATTATAACATAACTTCAAGCACATTAAAACTCAAACTTAAAGTTTGAGTTTGATGATAAACTGGTGCCAGCAAGAGGAATTGAACCCCCAACCTTCTGATTACGATTCAGCTGCTCTACCAATTGAGCTATGCCGGCAAAAATATATATTTGATTTCTTTTATAGTATAGCATATATTTTTTTATTTTTATATTTTTTTAATTAGAGTTTTTTTATATTAAATATTATTTTTTATAAACAAGCAATGAAAACTGTGAATAAATATAAGGTTATTCACAGTTTTTTGATCATTAATTTGTTATATGTGACTATTTATTTTAAAAGAATTCCACCATTTACGTTAATATTTTCTCCATTAATATAATCAGATTTTTCGCTTAGTAAGAATAAAACTAAGTTTGCTGTATCTTCAGGTGTTCCTAATCTTTGACTAGGATTTTTTAAAGAAGTGGCTTCGATTTCTTCTTGTGTATAACTTTTTTTAGACAAAGGAGTAAGTGTTAAGGATGGGCTGACTGTATTTACTCTAATATTATATTTAGCTAATTCTAAAGCACAACACTTTGTAAGCATAATTGTAGCCGCTTCGCTTGTACAATAAGCTATTGAATCTTCCATTGGTCTTGTACCTAATCTTGAAGCAATATTGACTATTCTTGGAGTGTTTGATTTTTTCATTAAAGCGATAGAATTTTTTATACATTGCCATCTAGCAATAACATTAACATTTAATTCATGTTTATATTCTTCAACTGTTAAATCTTCAATAGACATCATTTTATCATAAGCAGCACAATTTACTAAACCATCCAAGCAATCATATTTGTTAGATATTTTTTCAAACATCATATCAATTTCTTTTTCTTTAGATAAGTCGGCTTTTATTAATAAAATATTAGACTTATACGCAGATAATTCTTCCATTGTTTCGTTAGCCATGTCCTCATTATGTCCATAACTAATAATAACATTGGCTTGACTTTCCAATAACTGTTTAGCTATTTGACGACCTATTCCTGAAGTTGAGCCAGTTACAAGAATTGTTTTGTTTTTAAAATTTTCACTCATTTTATCACCTATTTTTTTATTATACTATGCTAGATTAAATGATTAAAGAGTTTTATTTACCAATTTAAATCTTTAGTAATATTTGTTAGTCTAGAAATATCATGATATAATACGCATTGAAAGAAGAAAAAACTATGGAGTTAATGAATAATAATGAAATTGCCTGGATACAATTTAAAAATAGATTAAAAACAGTTCCTAGAACTGGATGGCTAGAATTAGGAGTTCCTGCTCAATATGTAGAGTCAGTATATTCTCATATTGCTTCTACCAAAGACTTAGTTAGTGAATTTAATGAAAAATACGCACTTGGTTTAGATATAGCAAAAATAAATAAAATGATTACAATAAAAGAATTGGTTAAAGCTTACACAAAAGAAGAAAAGTCTGTTATATCTGGTAACAATTCAAAGGAATTGAATAGAAATATTATAATAGCTATTAAAGAACAATTTAATTTATCTGATGAATTTATTACATTATATGATGATTACGAATTAGGTCAAAGCAAAGAAGCTATTTTTGCGTTGATGTTTACCAAGTTTGAATCTGATTTACAAGCTGTTAATTATTATGAACAAGGATATATTACACTAGAATCTGTATTAAAAGATATTGAATATTATCCTGAAGAATTAAAACAAGAAGTTAAGGCCTTATTGGAGAAATATCCTATTCCACCACTTGCTTGGTTAACATATGATAGTAAATATTATAAGGGAAATGAACTATTTACATCTTTATCTAATGAATTAATTAATTATTGTATCAAGAGTTATTCTTTAAAAGATGAAAATACGATAAATAACGGAAAGAAACTTTAATAGTTTCTTTTTTCATGATAAAATTAAAAGTAGGAAGTGATTTAAATGAGATTTACAATTAGCTCATCATCTAATGATTCTATTGATACTAAATATAAAGATTCTGCTAAGCATTTATTAGATTACTTAGTAACAATCCCAAATGCGGAATTAAATTGGGGTTCTTGTTCCATTTCAATTATGGGGTTATGTTATGAAACTTTTAAAAATGCAAATTTACCAATACATGGTTATACCACTAGCAAATATGCTGATGATATTGATAATTTACCGAGTGCTGACCATAAAATATTTGATACTACTTATGATTTAAAAAAAGCTATTTTAACTGATGCGGATGTTATTATTATGTTAGCTGGTGGTACTGGAACCATATCAGAATTTTTCGGGCACTTAGAAGAAATAAGAAGTAACGATGCGAATAAAGTATTAGTAGTATGGAATGAAGATCATTCTTTTGATTCGACATTGGAATTAGTTAGAGATTTAGTTACTCGAAATTTTAATAATGAAACTATTTATAATTATTTTAAAGTTGCTAATAATATTGATGAATTTAAAAATATTTTAAAAGAAAAAGGAAAGATTTAATTTATCTTTCCCTTTTTATTGTTCTCTAATATATAATATTTTTTTTAAAAAATACTTATTACTTTGAATATGATAAAACATAGTAAGTGTTAGCTAATATAGCTGTAACATAAAAAGAAAAATTTTGTCTTTTTATGTTTATGGTTCTATTCTACCAGGTCCTCGAAATATAAACATTGTTTCTTTTAAGGAACCGGTCTCTAATAATAACATAGTTATTCTATCTACCCCAAGAGCAAATCCTCCATGTGGTGGGCAACCATATTTAAAAAATTCTAGATAAAACTTAACATCTTCTCCTAATCCTTTTTCTTCAGCTTGTTTACATAAAACTTCATAATTATGTTCTCTTAAAGCTAAAGTAGTTGTTTCGCAACCTTTCCAAATAAGGTCTGCTCCTTTTGGGATACCATTTGTTCTTTTATGGTAAAAAGCTCTTTTCTTAGCACTAAAATCAGTTATAAATACAAACTCATGTCCATATTTTTCCATAACATATTTAGAAGCTAATTTTTCTGATTCTGCATTCATATCTCCGACATCTTCATAGTTCATTTTAAAGCCATATTTTTTTTCTAATTCAGTATATAAATCCTCTAGCCTAATTCTTGGAAATGGTTTAGTAGGAACTATAATATTTACGTTAAATAATTCTTTTATCTGAGTTCCATATTTTTCTTTTACTGCCGATAATCCCGCAATAAATAAATCTTCTTCAAAATCCATGAGTTCTTCTAAAGAATCAACATAACTCATTTCAATATCGAATGATGTAAAATCAGTTGCATGTCTATATGAATTAGATTTTTCTGCTCTAAATGCCGGAGCAATTTCAAATACTTTCTCAAAACCACTACACATAGCCATTTGTTTATAAAATTGAGGACTTTGTGCCAAATATGCTTTTCTATCAAAATATTTTACTTCAAAAACTTCTGCTCCTGATTCGCTTGCTGCACTAATAATTTTAGGCGTGTGGATTTCTATAAAATTATTTTTTACAACAAACTCTCTCATTGCATTAATCATACATGTTTGAACTTTAAACATAAGAGCATTTTTTTCACTTCTTAAATCCAAAAATCTATAATTTAATCTAGTATCTAATAGTGCGGACTTGCTATCTTTATAGTTTAAAGGTAATTCCTCTAAACATTTACTAGTTACAACTATATCACTTGGTATTATTTCCATTTTATTAAGTTTTACTTTTTCATTTTGAAACAAAGTTCCTATAATTTTCACTGTACTTTCAATTGTTAAATTAGAAACTATTTCATTTAATTCACTATTTTTTTCGTTCTTTTCAATTGTTACTTGAACTTTCCCTGTTGTATCTCTAACAATTAAAAATTGAACGTATTGTAAATCACGAATATTATCAACAAATCCCTCAATAGTTATCTGTTGTTCAAAATATTCACTTAAATTATTAAAGTATATTTTTTTCATCTTGCTTTTCTCCTTTTCTATATAATAAAAAAACAGTTATGTTATCCACATAGGGACGAATAACTGTTATAATCCGCGGTACCACCCAATTTATTATATACTCAAAAAGCTAGATATATAATCACTCAATGAAATAACGGCTCATATCCGACTTACTCTACTATAATTTCAAATAAGTAGCTCATAGGTGTCTTTCATTTTTTATTTATGTTATTTTTCACCAACCAATAACTCTCTAAAATAAATTATAAAATTACTCTTCCTAATCGTTGCTGATAAACTGAATTATAAAACAATATTTTGAATAATGCAAATTGCACTTTCTATATCTATAATTTTAGAAATTAAAGTAACAATTAATATTATAGATTATTGCAACTGAATCTTCATAAATTTTCTCTAAAAAAAACAATCACTTATGACTGATTTATATATATATCAAAGTTCGGATCATTCGAACAAATTTGTCAATGGTGGAGTAGAGGGGAATTGAACCCCTGTCCAAGATACCTTGTAATACAAAATCTACAAGTTTAGTTAGATTTTTAATTTCATTAAAGATAAGGCTATAACGTACCCAATTCTTTAACTATCTTACTAATAATTCATCAAGAAAATGTAAGATTTTTCTTAATATAACCTATATATATAAACCCTTAATTTATCCTATAGATAAAAATAAACCAGAGTGCTCCGTTACCTTATATTAGGCAAATGCTAATGCATTAGGAGCGAAACTATATGAAGTTTCGTCATTTTATTTTAAATTTGAATTTTAGGTATTCCTACCACTTGCATTCATACCCAGAAATATCCTGTCGAAACCAGTCTACCCCATGTGCCAATATTATACCATAATATTTAAAAAAATTAAGTTTTTTTTGCAGGCTTAGATATTTTTGACATTGTTTTAACATGGTGCTATAATTCAAGCAATAAGGGAGAAAGAGGCAACTTAATAGCGTATTATTTCCTTATTATATATACCTAATTATGGTAATATTGACAAGTGAAAAACGCTATGTTAATCTATATGCGATTTATGGAGTTGTTGGAGTTGCTTAAAGGGGGATTTATATGAAACTTAAAGTCGAAAAAGTGGAACAAGCTTTAGATGAAATCGTTGGTAAAGCCAAAAGACACCTTGCACCTATTGGATTGGCGGCATCAATTGTAGCTAGTACTTTGACTGGATGTGCTTCAAATACTATAACAAACTATACAGAAGTGTCTGCTGCAGATTTAGCTGAAGGTTTACAAAATGAAGATGCATTAATTCAAGCTTTAAAAGCTTATGGAATTGATGATGCTGTAATTAATAGTTTTAAAGATGCTGTTAATGAAGAAATTAAAGATAATGAAAAATTCGATAATACTATTACAGAAAAAGAAATGTTAGCATTAGGAGTTACATTTGAAAATGATGGTACTCAACTTCCTGCTTGGTGGAATACTGATAGTAATATTGAAACTGATTTAAGAAATTATAGAGATTTCATTATAGCTAGTAAAACAGTTGATATGCAAACAGATGATAATGCTAAAAAGGCTGTTCCTGCAGAAACTAAAGAAGAAGATACTAAACAAAAAGATGTTATAAAAGCTAATGATGCTACTGATGAAACAGAAAAAAAAGCAGAAAAACATGAAACAGCTGAAGAAAAAGCAACTAAAGTGATAATTAAAAATTTTGGTGATGCTACTGATGATGCGGTAGTAACAGAAAAAGCTAAAAAAGTAGTCGATTATTATAATCAAGTTGGAATTTTAAATCTAAGAACCGGTAATGCTTATACTGTTGATGAAATAAAAGATATCATTTTGTTTATGAATGCTGCTTACTTACCTGAAGATGAAGCTGATGCGTTTACAATTGTTGATAGATTCTTGGATTTCGTTTGCGGACCATTATCTTCAACTCAAACATTAGATATGATAAACTACATGGCTGATAGTGACGTTGTAACCAAAGAAATGGTAGAAGAAGATTTAAGCACAATTCCTGATATTGATTGGGTTGACTCATTATTAATGGGTGATAGTTATTGTTATCCTTACCTACAATGGTTTGGTGATAACTACAATAAAATGATGAGAACAACAGATAAAGAAGAATTTATTAAGATTTATAACAGCTTAACACAAAGCTTAGCAGATATAATGTATGGTGATGGTTATACAATTGATGGTGTAACTTATAACATTGACAACTTCTCTGGATTAGGAGACATAAATGATGGTAGTCTACTACATATGTTTGGCCTAATGTATCAAGTTGGACGTGTTGAAGGTGTTCAAGAAGAATACACAATACAAAACAGACAAGCTGGAGAAGCTGTTGTAAATATTGAAGATATTTTAAGATTATTGAATGTTGAATGTGCTGAAGATATTGCACAAAAAGCTGAATATGATACTGAAGGTAAATTAACATTCCCTACTGTAAATGGAACAGATCAATATAGTGAAAACTTAGACAATCCATTTATGAGATGGGAAACTGATGCTATTGCTGCATCACTACAAAATTTAGAGCTAGGTAATTTAAAAGCTTATGAAGATAATTATAATTTATCTTTAAAAAAATAATATAGGAGGTTTTGATTATGTACGAAGATGGTAATGTAACTTACAAAGTTGGTATTAATTGGAAAGATATTATTATAAAAATTGTTTTATTAGCACTATTCATAATTTTATTATTAATATTATTTCCAAAACCTGACTTAGATGTATTTTATGATAGCATTTATACAAATAATATAAATACTATGAAAAATGCAGCTGAAAAATATTATACAAAAGATAGATTGCCTGCAACTGTAGGTGACTCAACGTCTATGACTTTGAAAGAAATGATAGACAACAAAATGATTATCAGATTTACTGATAAAGATAAAAACTATTGTGATGAAAGTTCTAGTAAAGTTCAAGTTACTAAAACTGCTGATAGTGAATATGTTTTAAAGGTTGAATTAAATTGTGGTGAACAAAGAGATTACATACTAGAAACTCTTGGAGATAATGGATTATGTTCAGGAAGTACATGTAGTTCTTCTACAAATAGTAAAGACTCTGTTGCTACTAATACTAATAGTTCAAGTAATAAAAATGTAAATTCTAGTGTTGATGATGATGAAGACTATAGTCAATATTCAGATGTTAAGAGTGCTGATTTAGGTATCAAAAAAACAACTGTAACTTATTATCAACATAAAAAGGCTATTTACTCTACTAAGACAGTTTATACTTGTCCTGAAGGTTATACTAAAAATGGTACTAAATGTATTAAATCAACAACTGGAGCTACTATTGATGCTACTCCTTCATATGGTGCTGATGAAACTATTATAAAAGATGCCAAATATAATAATTCAGGAACAATTTATGCTGATCCTATAAAGAGTGAAGCTGATACTACTTATACTTGTCCTGAGGGTTATACTAAAAATGGTGCTTATTGTATTAAATATACTGATGCAATAGAAAAAAATGGTGATACTACTTATATTTGCCCTGAGGGTTATACTAAGAATGGTACTAAGTGTGTTAAATCATATACTGCTACATACAAAGAAGGAGCTACTTCTTATACTTGCCCTAATGGTGGTAAGTTAGATGGTAAAAATTGTGTAATTACTAGTGAAGCAACTTCAAATCCTTCTTATACTTGCCCTGCTGGTTATACTAAGAATGGTTCTAGTTGTTATAAAGTTTATGATGCAACAGCTTCAACTTCTTATACTTGCCCTGCTGGTTATACTAAGAATGGTTCTAAATGTACTAAATCTACTTCTAGTAGTTATAATGCTTCTGTTAGTAAAACTTACTCTTGCCCTAATGGTGGTACTTTAAGTGGTTCTAAGTGTGTTAAATCTACTACTAGTAGTTATAATGCTACTCCTAAAAATCATTATTCTTGCCCTAATGGTGGCTCATTAAGTGGTTCTAAGTGTGTTAAAACTAGTTCTACTAGTTATAATGCTTCTGTTACTGTAGCATATGGTGGATGGGTTGCTAGAGGAACTCAATACTATACTTCAGCAAGCAAAGCATATACTGGATCTACTTCAAAATTAGTTTATGGTGGTGCAGTTTCTGGTGCTACTTGTGGTAGTCCTTGTGGAAATAAAGGTATTTGGTATAGATATACTTATTACACTAGATCATCATATAATAAATATTCTTGCCCTAATGGTGGCTCATTAAGTGGTTCTAAATGTTATAAATCTACTACTAGTAGTTACAATGCTTCTGTTAGCAAAACTTACTCTTGCCCTAAGGGTGGTTCATTAAGTGGTTCTAAGTGTGTTAAAACTAGTTCTACTAGTTATAATGCTACTCCTAAAAATCATTATTCTTGCCCTAAGGGTGGTACTTTAAGCGGTACTAAATGTGTTAAAACAAGTACTTCTACAATTAACGCAACTCCAAACACAACTTATTCTTGTCCTAAGGGTGGTACTTTAAATGGTTCTAAATGTACTATTACAACTAACCCATCATCTACTCCATCTTATTCTTGTCCAAGTGGTTATACATTAAGTGGAAAAGAGTGTAAAAAGACTTATGAAGCAACTGTTAGTAATGGTTCTGGAGCGTATACTTGTCCTGATGGTGGTACTTTAAGTGATAAAACTTGTACAATAACTAAAGATGCTACAGGTACTCCTGGTGAAAAAGGTTATACTTGTCCTGAAGGTTATACTTTAAATTCTAGTACTAAAAAATGTGAAAAGAAAATAGATGCTAATAAAAATGTAAATTATACATATACTTGCCCTGAAGGTTATACTAAATCAGGTGAAGGTGAAAACACTAAATGTTCTAAAGAATCTTCTAATATATATTATTGTGAAGATGCCAATGCAACATTAAATGGTGATAAATGTACAATTATTAAAAAAGGTGAAATTATAGGTTATACTTGTCCTGAAGGTTATACTAAGAGTGATAATAAATGTATTAAACAGACTACTGAAACAATTGATGCTAATATTGATAAACAAACTACTGTTTCTTACAAATACACTTGGAGTAAACAATCTTATTTAGAAGGATGGACATTTACAGGTAAGACTAAAGTCGTAAGTGAAAACTATACAGCTGGTCAAAAATAATAAAAAAGCTCTTTTAGAGCTTTTTTTATGTCTATATTTATTAAATTAATGTTAATTATATGATTAGTCATTTAATATAGTTTGTTGCTATATAAAGCTTAAAATATATAAAAAAGCTACTATTAAAATAGTAGTTTTTATTAATTATTTCTTAATTTTGATTTTGTTTTAGTCTCAACTTCTTTTATAATTTTATCAAATACTTGCATTACTTCTTCATCTGATAATGTTTTATTTGAATTACTAAAAGTTAATTTATAAGCAATTGATTTCTTTCCTTCTTCAATATTAGGATAAATATCAAAAACATTTATCTTTTCAAGCATCTTTCCACCGGCTTGTTTAATAACTTTTTCTATTTCAGCGCTAGTTTTATTATCATCAATGATAAATGCTACGTCCTTAACAACACTTGGAAATTTAGAAATTTCTTTATAATTCATCTTACGTGTTTTAGTACTTAATAACTTTGTTAAATTTATTTCCATAACATATATATCATCTTTATTTACTTGTGGATGAAGTTTACCTATTATACCAATGTCTTGACCATCAACGTTTATGATAGCACTTTGACCAGGATGTAATTCTTTAGGAATTGATTCTTTAATAATCAATGAATAACGATTACCATAACCTAAGAAATATAACAATTCTTCCATAATACCTTTAAGGTAATAGAAATCAACTTTTTCATTGTTTATAGCTAACTTATAGTCACCTGACATTAAGATTGCTAATTTTAGATCTTCTTTGTATTCGTCATTTTCTTTATAGAATCCTTTACCCATTTCAAAGATTGAAATGTTACTATTGTTACGAGCTTTATTATAATTATAAATATCAAGTAATGAATATAATAAACTATAACGTAATGTATTACGATCTTCGCTCATTGGATCATTTAAGAAAATTGGTGTTATTTTGTTTATATTAAACATATTTACTTTATCTTGAGGTATTAGTGTATAACTCATTGTTTCATTTAGTCCTAAGTCAGCAAGTTTATGTTTAATTGAACGTTTAGTATAATCATAATGACCTTTAATGACACTAAGTATAGGCATTTTGCCTTCTATTTTATCCATACCATGGATACGACCAACTTCTTCAATTAAATCTTCAACTATCTTAATATCTAAACGACGAGTTGGGATAGTAACTTTTAAGCTAGAATCATTGTCTTCAACAATAAATCCTAATCTTTCAAATATACTTATAACGTCTTCTTTAGATATTTCAATTCCTAAAACACTTTTTATTTTTTCAATTGTTATATTGATAGTTGTATCTTCAATAGTTAAAACTTTTTGTTCTACTAAACCACCAACTATTTCAGCATCAGCATATTTTTCTAAAAGATTACAACTTCTTTCAATAGCCATATATGTTCTTTTTGGATCCAAACCTTTTTCAAAACGATTAGAAGCTTCACTACGCAATATTTTTTTACTTGTTTTTCTTATTTTTATAGCATCAAAGATAGCTGATTCAATTATAATATTTTTAGTATCGGCTTCTACTTCTGTAGATAAGCCCCCCATTACACCAGCTAGACCTATTGCTTTGTTATTATCAGCTATTACAATATCATTTGAAGATAATGTGCGTTCTTGATTATCTAAAGTAGTTAATTTCTCACTTTCTTGAGCATTACGAACTATAATAGTATCTCCTAGACGATCAGCATCATAGAAATGAAGAGGTTGACCAGTTTCTAACATAACGTAATTAGATATATCAACAACATTATTAATAGGACGAATACCTGATGCGATTAGACGACTTTTTATAAAATCTGGACTTTCTTTTATTGTTAAATTTTTAACTTTTTTAGCAAGAAATAATTTACAATCTGGGGTTGCTATTTTAACTTTAAATTGATTGTTAATATCATCATTATTGCTATGATATGAAGTATCAATTGTTTTTACTTTTTTAGAATAAACAGCTCCTAATTCATAAGCCATACCTAAGATACTTAGAAGGTCACCACGATTAGAAGTTAATTCAAAGTCAATTACTTCATCCTTAAGGTTCAGCACTTCAAGTGGGTCAATTCCTATTTTTGTATCTAATGGTAGTTCATGAATTCCATCTCTATCTGCATCAACTAAGAATTTATTATCTAACCCAAGTTCAGCTTTAGAACATAACATACCATTTGATTCACAACCACGTATCTTGCCTTTTTTTATCTCGCCTCCTGGTAATTTGGCTCCTGGTAAGGCAACTATAACTTTTAAGCCTTTTCGAACATTAGGAGCTCCACAAACAATGTCTAAAATCTCATTACCAACATTTACTTTACAACAATGTAGATGATCTGAATCAGGATGAGGAATGCAATCGATGACTTCACCTGTTATTAAGTTAGTGCAATTGATAAGAGGTTCGGCTGAATCATACTCATTACCAACATTAGTCATGGCCTCAGCAAGATCAACAATACTAAGCTTTTCATCTAAATCTATATAATCAGAAACAAAATTTCTACTTAATTTCATTATATTTCATCCTTTCTGTCAAATTGTTCAATGAAACGTATATCGTTACCATAAATGGTCCTTATATCTGGAATACCATATTTGAACATAGCCATTCTGTCTAAACCAGTTCCAAAAGCAAATCCTTGATATACTTCAGGATCGTAACCACTCATTTTTAAGACATTAGGGTGAACCATTCCAGCACCTAATACTTCAATCCAACCAGTTTGTTTACATAAGTTGCAACCTTTTCCACCACATTTAAAGCAACTTACATCAACTTCAACAGATGGTTCAGTAAATGGGAAGAAACTTGGTCTAAATCTTACTTGGGTTTTTTCACCTAAAACGTGTTTCATCATTACCTCAAGAGTTCCCTTTAAATCAGCCATAGATATGTTTTTATCGATAACTAGTCCTTCGATTTGCATAAATTGATGAGAATGTGTAGCATCTTCATCACGACGATATACTTTACCAGGACAAACAATTCTTATAGGTCCTTTTTCTTTGTTATCAGCCATAGCTCTTACTTGGGCAGTTGATGTTTGACTTCTTAGTAAATAATTTTCCATTTCGTTAGCAAGATAGAATGTATCTTGAGCATCACGAGCAGGATGTCCTTTTGGTAAATTAAGTTTTTGGAAACAATTTTCATCTGATTCTATTTCAGGGCCTTCGTATACAGTGTAGCCCATTGAAACAAATAAATCTTCTAATTCCTCAGTAATTCTAGTCATCGGATGAAGAGAACCACGTTTAATTTTTTTACTTGGTAAAGTTATATCAATTTCTTCTTTAGCAAGTCTTTCATTTAATTGAATATTTTTTAATTCTTCTTCTTTATCACTTAATATTTTTGTTACTTCATTTTTTAAAATATTAGCAATTTTACCAACTTCTTTTCTTTCTTCAATAGACAAATCCTTCATATTTTTAGTTAATTCGGTAATTTGACCTGATTTACCTAAATAATGAGATTTTAATTCTACCAAATCTTGAATCTTATTTATCGAATTCATTTCTTCTAGCAATGAATTTTTAATTTGTTCTGCCTTTTCTTGCATTTTATTACCTCCAATAAAAAAATTCTAAAACTAAGGGACGAAATGAAAATTCCGCGGTACCACCCTAATTCTAGAATTCTAGCTCTTTATAGAAATAACGCCTCTATCAGCGATACAACTCTAATGGTGAAATTCGATTTTATTAATTATCTTTAAACACTTTCAGCCAGTGGTGTTTAATCTCTAATTAAGATTAATAAATCTACTTAATCCATCTTCAACGTTTCTAATGTGTATTGTAGCACAATCTTTTAATTTAATCAAACAAAATATAAGTATAATTATCTTGATTTATTCTTTAATAAATTCCTGTAAATATTCATAGACAGTCATTATTTCATTTTTCCTTAATTCGCTTTCTTTTTTTAAATATTGTTCTATATTTTTTTTAGTTAAATCTTCTTTCTTTAGATTTTTTTCAAGATCATCTAAAACTATTTTAATACTTTCTTCATCACTGATTGGCATAGGAGAAGATACTTGCATAATACCATAATAATTTTTTTTATTTAAAAGATGGTTTAAATAAGAAGAAATATTACGATAGAAGACAGGATGTTGATAATTTTCATGAATCATAATAGCATAAGTTAGTAAGTTTATTTTTTCATTTTTACTATTTACGATATTACCATATTTAGTTTTGAATTTAGCATACTGCATTACAACATATTCCTTTTTGTTAAATAACGATTTTAAATGTGTGATTGAAGAACTTGCTTGACTATCAGCAAAATACAAATAAATAAATATAATAATCAGAAACCATAATAAACTTTTAAATTCTTCTGGCTGTGGTAAAACATTATTAACTTTAGATATAAATATATTATAAGTAATAGTACTTATTATTATTGACAATATGCTATATATAAAATCTTTTTTATTGTCGTTGTATTCATCTTTAATATTAGTAATATAAAAGTTACGAATAAATAATTCAAAAATTGGAATTAAAAAGATATTACTTTTTAGTTGAGGCCAGATAGCACTTATAATAATTATATAAATTGTTGGTAACAATAAATTATATAAGTATTTTTTCCCTTTTTGAGACGAATAAATTATTATAAAGGACAATGGTAAAGTTAAAAGTAAATCCAAAAATAAAATTAATATGTTCATAAAAACCTCCTAAATTATGTTTTATACTACTACGGTAATAGCTTAAAGTCAATTAAGTTCTTTAACAAAAAAAGCAGATTACTCTGCTTATATTTGTGATTTTAAAATTCTAGTTAAAATTATTATTAATTCAGGATCTTTAACTCTTTCGACGTAAGTGTCCGAACCATCAATTATTTCTTCTATAATAGCAACGTTTGTTGGGATAACATCCTTCTTTTCATCTACGCCCATAACTAAAAAGTATTTTACACCACCATACATTGTTTCGTTTAAAACAACATATCGTTCATTATTTTCAAGGCTAATTATTGTATTTGTTTTTAAGCCCATTTTAACCCTCCTAACTAGTAACTTGATTATCTAAGTTGGCAACAAAATTATCTAATTCTTTGGCTAAGTCAGTTTGAGATACCGTTATAGTTTGAGGTGTAATTGATTGAGCCAAATTTTCAGTCATTGGTTCAATCGTTTGAACTGGAGCTGGTTCTGGCATTTCAATTTGACTTATTGATGTTGGTTGAATAGAGGCTGAAACAGTTGGTTCTGACGTTTGTATAGGTTCCGGAGTTTCAATTCTATTAGTAGTTATTTCATCAGTTGAGATAACTTTAACACCTCTATTTTCATCAGATTGAGGATTTTCTGATGTTTTTACTATTGGTTGAGGATTTCTGTTCGTATTAAAAGCCGCTTCTACTACATCCATACCTAGTTCTTTTTCTAATCTTTCAGCAATATCAATTGGTTTTTCAGAAAATTGACGTCGATGTTTAATATCAATAACTACTTTAGCTAATTCTTTTAATTTCTCTTTATCTCTATTTTGGCTACCAATATCTTTCATACCTGTTTTTTTAGACATTAAACGTTGACGTATTGATTCTATTTCTTTTTGAGCATTGTTTATATTCTGTTTTATTTCTTCTATTTCTATTTTATTAATGTGACTGGCTTTAGCAATATCAGTTGCTTCATCTTTTCTGAATTTACTAGCAATCTCTTGAGCAGCTATCAAATCAGACTTTTTTTCTTCTAAAGCTACTTTTAAAGTCGCTTTTGCACTTAAGTTAGCTTCTGGTTCATCATTATAAGCCTTTTCATAATCTTTTAACTCTGTACGCATTGTATCAATTAACTTATCGAGAGTATTTGCTTTATCTTCATAATGATATTGTTCATCTTTGTCAATCGTTGCAGCTTGAAGTTCTAAATTTTTCAAGTCTGTATTCCAATTTGCAATTCGATTATTTAAATATTCTATTCTAATCTGTTCTGGATTAACTGTATCCATAACATCATAAGTTTTTTGATCGATTTCGTTAGCGAAGCTATCTCGAGCTTGAGTCGCTCTTAACAATTCTTCTTCTAATGCGTTATCAGCATTAATATTCATATATGGCTGTTTGGCACTTTTAGAAATTAATTTTATTAAGTAGCTTCGAGCATTAAAAATGTCTTCATTATCTGAAATAATATCACGAATTTTTATTTCTAAATACCTAGGGTCTTCATGAATTTGTTCTAATCTTATTTGATGTTTATTAATTCTATCTTCTAATTCTTTAATTTTTTTGTCAGTCTTTTGTTTTTTAGTTTTATCAATATAAACTTCTTTATTTTCTAAGTTCTTTTGCGCCTCATTCAACTGTTCTTGTTTACGGGCAATAGTTCTTTCAAAATTAGCTATTTCATTAGAAAGTTTTTCTATTTTATTTTGAACTTCATTATATTCTGTTGTACTTTGTAAAATAGTTTCATCTAATTTTTTTATTTTTTCTTCAGTTGTTGATATAAGTGTACTATAACGACTAATTACTTCATTATCGGTAGACGTAGATATTCTATCTTGCATACTTGAGATATATTTTTCATAACTTTTGCGAGTTCTTTTAAGATTATTTAAATTGTTACTTAAATCTTCTTCTTGAACTTTTAATTTAGATAATTCACTACTTCTTACTTTACACTCGTTTTTTACATTTTGAATTATTTTTTTAGAAATTATTTCTATATTACGATCGGCCATTTCAGCACTTGTATCATAATTTTCTTCTTCAGATGACATTTTTAAATCTGCTATTTCGCTTTGTAAATCTGCTATTTTGCTATTAATTTCTTCTTCTTCAATCTTTAGAGAAGCACCATCACTTTTTGAACGGCACATTTTAGCAAGTGTCGATATATCTTCTAATATTTTAATTTTATCGCCCATGAGTCCACCTTCTTATTCTACTTATTTTAATAATAACATAGAATTATTATATTTTCAACAAAGTGTTATTACTTAAAAATGGGTTTTTTGCATATATTTATTACAAATGCGAGGTGGTATATGAAAAGATTTCCACCAAGTTTAGATCCAAAGCTTTACACTATTAGTGCTTTTGCTATCGGATTAGCTCTTATAGACAACTTTACAGCTAATGAACAGAATGCAATTGGTAACTGGTTTATTACAATTGGTCAAACTTTAGAAAATAGTGCCGCTTGGCAACAGGTTGTTGAGGAAAGAATTCAAGGAAATACGATTAATATAAATAGTATAGAAGCAAAATGTGGCGGATCTCCATATATGAATAATCCACCCCTTTATTCCAAACAAAATTCTAATTCAAACTTTAGTAATAACTTTTCCAACCAAAGTTTGAATGATTATTTTTCAATGATAGAAAAAACTTTAAAAGTTATGAGTGAAGAGATTGAAAAATTAAAAAAAGAAAGGCATTAAAAAAGAACTATTAAACTAGTTCTAATTTAACAGTTAGAGCGTCATCTCCAACTCTTTCTTTTAATTTAAGAATTCTAGTGTATCCACCATTTCTATTTTCATATCTTTTTGCTAAGTCATTAAAAATTTTGTCAACAACTACTTTATCATTATTTAAGAAAGCTAATGCCTTTCTTCTAGAAACTAAAGTTCCTCTTTTACCATAAGTTATCATTTTATCAACAAATTTTCTTACTTCTTTTGCACGAGCTTCAGTTGTAACAATTGATTCATTTAAAATTGCATCTTTTGTTAATCCAGCTAGGATACTTCTTCTTATACTTTTTTCTCTATTTAATTTTCTATAATTTGCCATAAGTGTTTTACCTCCTTATTATATTTTAATCGCGGAACTTAAGTCCCATTTCTTTAACTTTATCAATAACTTCTTTTAAAGACTTTTTACCTAAATTACGAATTTTTGTAACCTCTATTTCTTTCTTAGAAATTAAATCTTGAACGGTATTTATGCCAGCTCTTTTTAAACAATTATATGCACGTACAGAGAATTCTATTTCTTCAATAGGTGTTTCTAAAGTTTTTGTAATAGTATCAACTTTCTTTTCTGCCATTAAACCAGAAACATCACTTATAGAATTTAAATCAGTAACAATATTGAAATGTTCAATTAAGATTCTAGCAGATAAAGCCATTGCTTCTTCTGGAGTAATTGAACCATTTGTATGAACATTCATGATTAATTTATCAAAATTTTCATTTTGTCCAACACGAGCACTTTCAACTTCATAACTAACTAATTCAACTGGTGAATATAGGGAATCAATAGCAATAACACCGGCTTTTGTTTCACCTAATAGTTTTTGATTTGTTTTTGAATCAACATATCCTCTACCATTACTTACTGTCATTTCCATTTCTAATTTTCCACCTTTTACAAGGTTAGCAATAACTAAATCTGGATTTACAACTTCTAAATCAGCATCTACTTCTAAATCTCCTGCTGTAACAGGTCCTTCTTGATCAGCATATAATCTAATAACTTTGTCTTCATTAGAATGATTTTTTAATACAACACTTTTTAGTGCTAATACGATAGCTGTTACATCTTCAACTACACCATCAATTTTTTGGAATTCATGCATAACACCTTCAATTTTTACAGATGTTATTGCACAACCAGGTAAAGATGATAACATAACTCTTCTTAAAGCATTTCCGATAGTTGTACCAAATCCTCTTTCAAGAGGTTCTAATTCAAACTTTCCATAATGATTACTTTCAACATATTCTGTAATTTTATATTCTGGTTTTTCAAATCTTAACATATCCTTAAGTCCCCTCTTTCAATTAATTTCTTGGACGTTTTGGTGGACGACATCCATTGTGTGGAACTGGTGTAACGTCATTAATTGATGTAATTTCTAATCCAGCAGTTTGTAAAGAACGGATAGCATTTTCACGTCCTGCTCCTAAACCTTTTACAAATACTTCTACTTTTTTAACACCATTGTCAATAGCGGCTTTAGCGGCTGCTTCAGCACTCATACCAGCTGCAAATGGAGTCTTTTTCTTACTACCTTTATATCCAATAGTTCCAGCAGAAGCCCAACTGATAACATTTCCGTCTTTATCTGTAATTGTAACAACAGTATTGTTATATGTAGAATGAATATGAGCTTGTGCTTCAGGAATATTTTTTTTAACTTTTCTTTTTCTTCTATTGTAAGCCATAAACTTAACCTCCTATATTATTTACCTACTTTTTTCTTATTAGCAACTACTTTACCTTTACCTTTTCTTGTACGAGCATTTCTAGAAGTTCTTTGACCATGAACTGGAAGACCTTTTTTATGTCTAGTTCCTTGATAGCTGTTAATTTCCATTTTATTTTTAATATTTAATTGAACTTCACGACGAAGATCACCTTCAACGATTTCTTTATCAACTTCTTTACGTAGAGCTGTTATTTCATCGTCTGTTAAATCTTTAATTTTTTTTGCTCTGTCTACACCAGCATTATCACATATTTTATTAGCTAAACTTCTTCCGATTCCGTATATAGCAGTTAAACCAATACAAGTATGTTTTTCACCTGGTAATTCTATATTTTTAATACGTGCCATAAATTAACCTCCTAATTAACCTTGAGTTTGTTTGTGTTTTGGATTTTCACAAATAACCATTATTTTTCCTTTTCTTTTAATTACTTTGCATTTAGCACAAATTTTTTTCACTGATGCTCTAACTTTCATAACTATACCTCCATTATTTTCTATTCCATGTTATGCGCCCACGTGTTAAATCATAAGGCGATAATTCTATTGTAACTGTATCACCTGGTAAGATACGAATCATATTAAGTCGCATTTTACCAGAAACGTAGGCTTCTACAGTATGTCCATTAGGTAATTTTATGATGGGTATTCCACCTTTTGTTATTTCAACAACTTTACCTTCTACTTCTATTTTCTTTTCTTTAGCCATGTTTCTATCTCCTATTTAAAATTTATAACCTTAGTAGATTTGGGTGTTGATAACTTTTTAGTTATCAACACTCTCATCCTTGAGAACTTGTTCTATTTCTAAAAATATCTGATCAGAATTTAATGATGCATCAACGTCAACTAATTTTTCTTGAGCTTTATAATAATCTAACAATGGATTTGTAAGTTCTAGATAAGTTCTAAATCTTGTTCTCATTGTTTCTTCATTGTCATCTGATCTCTGTATTAATTTATGATGACATTTATCACAGATTCCGTTCTCTTGAGGCATCAAATTTTTAAAATATGTATTGTAGCTAGCTCCACAATTAGAGCAAACTATTCTACCAAGAGCTCTTTTCATTGCAGTGTCTTCATCTAAATCTAAGTAAATAGCTTTATAATCATCAATATTTAATTCTTTAAATATTTCTGTCAAAGTTTCTGCTTGAGCTATATTTCTTGGATAGCCATCTAAAATGAATTTTTGATGCTTTATGTTATTTAATTCATTTTTTAATAATTTAGTGATTATTTCATCACTTACCAATTCGCCTTTTGATATTATTTTTTCTATTTCAGCTCCAAATTCTGTCTTTTTCTTAATTTCTTCTCTTAATAAATCTCCAGTAGAAATATGTTTGTAGTTATATTTTTTTTCTAGTAATGAACTTTGAGTTCCTTTACCAGCAGCTGGAGGAGCTATAAATATAATATTCATCATCTTCTAACTATACCTTTTCTATGACTTCTACTTATTAGGCTACTTTCAAGTTGTTTGTATGTCTCAATTGCAACACCAACAACGATTAATAATCCAGTACCCCCAATTGTTACAGAACTTGATAGTCCAGAGAATTTAGAGAATATAATTGGCAATCCAGCAATTATAACTAAGAATAATGAGCCAACAATTGTTAGCTTTCCTAAAATGTTGCTAACATATTCGATTGTATCGTTACCAGGTCTTACTCCTGGAATGTATGCACCACTTTTATTTAAGTTCTTTGACATTTCTTCAGGATTCATTTGTAAGAATGTATAGAAATATCCAAAAAACATTATAAGAGCTATATATAATATAAATCCTGTCAAAGATGTATTTGTAATATATTTATTAACAAAATCAATAGCTTTTTGTTTTTTTAACAAATTAACTATAGTTACAGGAATTGTTATTAAAGTTGATGCAAATATTACTGGAATTACTCCAGCTGAATTTATTTTCACTGGTAAATAATTTTGCTTTTTACCATATGCACTACTACTTCTATTAGCATACTGAATAGGTATTCTTCTTTCGGCAAGTTGAACCCATATTACACCAACAATTATAAGTAAATAAATTACTATAAAAGCGGCAAATAAAGCTATTCCAATACCTGTTTTAAAAGTACCTGAAGTTACTAAATCTTTGAACGCACTAACAAATATGTCAGGCATAGATTGTAAAATTCCAGCCATAATCAATAATGATAAGCCATTACCAATTCCATATTTAGTTATTTCATCACCAATCCACAACAATAAAGAAGTACCTGCTGTAAGAACAACAGTTGTTTTTAAGATTGTCATCCAGTCATTAGTTCCTGAATAAACAATAGTAAAAATATATCCTTGAATAAACGCAAATAAAATACCTAAATATCTAGTTATTTTATTAATTTTTTGTTTTCCAGTATATCCTTCATCTTTTAGTTCTTTAAAGTATGGAATGATATCCATTTGAAGTAATTGTGTAATAATTTGAGCTGTAATATATGGAGAAACACCTAATGCAAAGATTGAGAATGATTTCAATCCTCCACCTGACATTAGGTTAAAGATTTCTAAAAATCCAAGTTCTTCATATAAAGTTTTTGCCCAAGGAACAGTTATCGCGCTACCGATACTAAATATTCCTAGGCAAAATAATGTGAAATAAATTCTTTTTCTTAAATCTTTGTTTGAACGGTTAAATAGTTGTTTGAAAAACATCTAGATCACCTCTGCTTTTCCGCCAGCACCTTCAATTTTTGTTACAGCAGCAGTTGAGAATCTATTAGCTTTTATTGTTAGCTTTTTCTCTAACTCACCGTTTCCTAAGACTTTTATACCACAAAGTTGATTTTTGATAATACCCATTTCTTTTAATAATTCAGGAGTAACAGTATCTCCATCTTTAAAATATTTGTTTAAATCACTTAAATTTATTGTTGCATATTCTGTTCTAAAACGTGCGTTGTTAAAACCACGTTTTGGTAATCTTCTATATAGAGGAGATTGTCCACCTTGGAACCAAGCTGGAATGCTTGCTCCTGAACGTGATTTTTGACCTTTTTGACCACGAGTAGATGTTTTACCCATTCCACTACCTGGTCCACGTCCTACTATTTTTTTTCTTTTAGCTTCTGGAGCTGCATTTAATTCATTTAATTTCATACTATAACTCCTCAACTTTCTTTCCTCTTAAAGCAGCAATTTGCTCTGGAGTTCTTTGCATCTTTAATGCTTCTAATGTAGCTTTTGCAACATTTATCTTAGTATTTGATCCAAGTGATTTTGAAACTATATCACGTACACCAGCAAGTTCTAGTACATCACGAGCAGATCCACCAGCAATTACTCCGGTACCTTCTACAGCAGGTTTAATAAGAACTTGAGCACGTCCCATTTTTCCAATAGCTTCATGTGGGATTGTTCTATTATCAATTAATGCAACCTTTGTTACGTTTTTATTAGCTGCTTGAATAGCTTTTTTAATTGCTTCTGGAACTTCATTAGCTTTTCCAGTACCAATACCTACTAAGCCTTTTCTATTTCCAACTACAACAGTTGCTGAAAATCTAAAATGACGTCCACCTTTTGTAACTTTTGTTACACGGCTTATTGAAACAACTTTTTCTTCAAGCAAATTTTTCTTAGAGTCCATTTTTGTCTTTGGCATAATTTACCTCCTTTTAGAATTCTAGTCCATTTTCACGTGCAGCTTCAGCTAATGCTTTAACACGTCCGTGGTAAAGGTATCCACCTCTATCGAAAACTACTTTATTTATATTTGATTTTTTAGCTTTTTCAGCAATGTCTTTTCCTACAAGGCTAGCGCCTTCTACGTTACCACCATTTTTTAATTTTAATTCTACTGATGAAGAGCTAACTAGAGTAACGCCCTTAACATCATCGATAATTTGCGCAAATATTTGAGTGTTTGATCTAAAAACATTCAATCTTGGGCATTCTGAAGTTCCGCTTATTTTCTCACGAATACGAGAATGTCTTCTTTTGCGTACTACATTTTTTGATTCTTTAACTATCATAATATCTCGACTCCTTACCCTTATTTAGCTGCCTTCTTACCTTCTTTACGACGAATATGTTCACCTTTATAACGAATTCCTTTACCTTTATATGGTTCTGGTTCTCTTATAGCGCGAACATTAGCCGCAAATTCAGTAACTTTTTGTTTATCAATACCAGAAATTGTAATTTCAGTATTACTTACTTGTTCAGCTTTAAGATCTGCTGGAACTTCTACAACAACTGGATGTGAAAAACCAGCATTTATATTAATTTTATTGCCTTGAACTTGGAATCTGTATCCAACTCCAACAGCTTCTAAACCTTTTTGATAACCTTCAGTAACACCAATTAACATATTTTTAATTAATGCATTTGTTGTACCATGTAGTTGTTTTGTTATTTTATTATCATTAGGTCTTTTTGTAATAATTTTTCCTTCAACTTCTTCAACTGTGATTATGTCAGCTTTATTATAACTTAATTCACCTTTTGGTCCTTTTACAGATACAGTATTATCGTTAATTGTTACAGTAACTCCTGATGGAATTACTAATTCTCTTTTACCAATTCTACTCATAGCATTGTTTCCTTACCAAATATAGGCAAGTACTTCTCCTCCCAAACCAGCTTCTCTAGCTTCTTTATCTGTCATTAATCCTTTTGAAGTTGAAATGATTGCAATTCCTAAACCGTTAAGTACACGAGGAATTTCATCACTTTTGGCATAGACACGTAATCCAGATTTTGAAATTCTTTTCAAACCTGTAATAACTCTTTCTTTCTTTTCGCCATATTTTAGAGTTAAAGTTAATTTATCACCTTTAATATTTTTTTCATATTTGTAATCTACAATATAACCTTCACGTTTTAGAATTTCAGCAATTCCTAAAGTCATTTTTGAACCTAAAACTTCAACTGTTTCATATCTCATTTGATTTGCATTACGAATTCTTGTAAGCATATCTGCTATTCTATCTCCAACCATAGTCTAAATTCCTCCTTTCTACCAACTTGATTTCTTAACACCAGGGATTTGACCATTATTTGCCATTTCTCTAAAGCAAATACGGCATAATTTATATTTACGTAGAACTCCGTGAGGACGTCCACATCTTTCGCAACGAGTATAAGCTCTTGATTTAAATTTTGGAGCTCTTTGTTGTTTTACTTTTAAACTTGTCTTTGCCATAAATATTTTCCTCCTCTATCTACTTTCTAAATGGCATTCCGAATCCACTAAGTAGTTCGAAAGCTTCTTCATTTGTTTTTGCTGTAGTAACAAATACGATATCCATACCTCTTACTTTTAGCACTTGATCATATTCGATTTCTGGAAATATAATTTGTTCTTTAATTCCTAATGTGTAATTACCTTTTCCATCAAAAGCGTTTTTAGAAACACCTCTAAAGTCCCTAACACGTGGAAGTGCAATTTTAATTAGCTTTTCCATAAAGTTGTACATATTTTCGCCACGTAATGTAACTTTTGCTCCAATTACTTGACCTTCTCTTAATTTAAAGCCAGCTATTGATTTACGAGCTTTTGTTACAACAGGTTTTTGTCCAGAAATTAATTCCAAATCTTTTACTGCTGCTTCGATGAATTTTGAATCGTGAGCAGCTTCACCAACACCTATGTTAATAACTATTTTATCTAATTTAGGAATTTCCATTTTAGATGAATAGTTAAATTTTTTCATTAAGTTGTTAGCAATTTCTTCGTTATATAATTTTTTAAAAGTACTCATATATTCACCTACTAACTAGCTTTCTTTTCTGTTTTTTTTGTTGTTTTTGCAGCTTTTGCAGTTTTTGCTTCTGTTTCTACTTTTTTAACATTTGATACGTGAATAGGTGCTTCAATTTCAACAATTGATCCCACTTCGTTCATTCTATTTGGTTTAACATGCTTTTTAACGATATTAACACCTTCAACAACGACTTTGTCTTTGTTTCTTAGTGTTTTAGTTATACTACCAGTTTTGCCTTTATCTTTTCCAGCAATTACTAATACTTTATCTCCAACTTTAACTTTCATATAGTCCCTCCTATAATACTTCAGGTGCTAGTGAAACTATTTTCATGAATTCTTTTTCACGTAGTTCACGAGCAACAGGTCCTAATACTCTTGTTCCGATTGGACTCTTATCATCTTTAATTAAAACGCATGCATTGTCATCAAATTTTATGTATGAACCATCAGCTCTTCTTACACCTTGTACTGTTCTTACGATTACTGCTTTTACAACTTTTCCTTTTGGAATATTACTATTAGGAATAGCTTTTTTTACTGTTCCAATAACGATATCACCAATGTTACCGCTTTTTACTTTACTTCCGCCAACTACTTTAATAACAAGTAATTCACGAGCTCCTGAGTTATCAGCAACTTTAAGTCTTGTTTCTTGCATTACCATAATGATACCTCCTATAGAATTACAGCCTCAACTAATACTTCAGCAAGTTCATATCTCTTTGTTTTAGATAATGGTCTTGTACTAGTTATTCTAACTGTATCTCCTTCTTTAGCTTTGTTTAATTCATCATGAGCTGTATATTTTTTAGAATATTTAACTCTTTTACCATAAAGTGGATGCTTTTTATATGTTTCAACTAGAACGGTAATAGTTTTGTCGTTTTTAGCACTTACAACTTTACCTACTAATGATGTTTTCTTAGTTTCTTCCATTATTCTTCGCCTCCATTTTCAATTTCTCTTTCGCGTAGAATTGTATTCATTCTAGCAACATTTTTTCTCAATTCACGAACTCTTGATGATTTTTCTAATGAACCAGTTGATTGTTGTAATCTTAAATCAAATAATTCTTTCTTAGATTCTTTAATTTTAGTTTCTAACTCCTCGTTAGATAGAGCTCTAAGTTCTTTCATTACTTCACTAACCTTCATTAGATTCACCACCTTTAACTTCTTTTTTTACAATTTTACATTTTACTGGTAATTTATGTGATGCTAATCTTAGAGCTTCTTTTGCTATTTCTTCAGAAACTTCACCGATTTCAAACATTATTTTACCTTTTTTAACAACTGCAACGTATCCTTCTACGCTACCTTTTCCTTTTCCTTGACGAACACCTAAAGCTTTTTTAGTTAAAGGCATATCTGGGAAAATGTTAATCCAAACTTTTCCGCCACGTTTCATATAACGATTCATCGCAATACGAGCTGCTTCAATTTGTTGAGCTGTAATCCAAGCTCCTTCATTAGCCATTAAACCATATTCGCCAAAATGTAATTCAGTATTACCTTTTGCACGGCCATCATATGGTCTACGATGTGACTTACGATATTTAGTTCTTTTTGGCATTAACATCTGTAACATCTCCCTTCGTCACTTTCTTAGCAGGAAGAATTTCGCCTTTGTAAATCCATACCTTAACACCGATTTTTCCATAAGTTGTATTAGCTTCACTTATTGCATAATCAACATCAGCACGAATTGTATGAAGTGGAACTGTACCTTCTGTATAACCTTCAGTACGAGCCATTTCAGCACCGCCTAATCTTCCAGATACAGATGTTTTAATTCCTTTTGCTCCTGCTTTCATAGTGTTTCTAATAGCTCTTTTTTGTGCACTTCTGAATGGTGCTCTAGCTTCGATTTGGCTTGCAATTTGATCTGCTACCAATTTTGCACTTAAATCAGGATTTTTCACTTCGATTATAGATACATAAATTTCTTCATCTACTAATTTCTTTAATTCATTTCTTAGTTTTTCAATATCTTCTCCGCCACGTCCGATAATAATACCAGGTTTAGCAGTATATATTTTAACTTCTGTTCTTTTTGCAGTTCTTTCAATAACTACTTGAGCAACTGCAGCGTCTTTCATTTTATCAGCGATATATTTTCTGATTTTGTTATCTTTATTTAATAAAATTCCAAAATCTTTTTTGTTAGCAAACCAGTTTGCTTCCCAATCTTTATTTACGCCGATTCTAAGACCTTTTGGATTGACTTTTTGTCCCATACTATTTAGCCTCCTTATTATCAGATACTTTTACAGTAATATGACTTGTTCTTTTATCTCTTCTATCAACTTTTGTTCTTGAACCAAATTTTATTCTTTTTAAAACTTGACCAGGGTTAATATAGCATTCAGAGACAATAAGATCAGATTCTTTTGCGCCATTATTATTAACAGCATTAGCAATTGCAGAGTTTAATACTTTTGAGATTAGTCTGCTTGCTTTTGTATTGGTGTTTGCTAAAATTCCTTGTGCAGTTTCTACATCTTTGCCTCTAATAAGGTCTAAAGTCATTCTAGCTTTACGTGGTGCTATCATAGCACCTTTATGTATTGCGTATGCTTCCATTACTTATTCTCCCTTCCTACTTTTGTCCAGCATGGCCACCGAATTTACGAGTTAAAGCAAATTCTCCTAGTTTGTGTCCAACCATGTCTTCAGTTATATATACTGGAATAAAATCTTTTCCATTATGAACAGCTATTGTGTGTCCGATAAAATCAGGATAAATAGTTGAACGACGAGACCAAGTTTTAATAACTTCTTTTTTATTATTTTTATTTAATTCTTGAACCTTTTTTAATAATCTATCAAATACATAAGGTCCTTTTTTTAAACTTCTTGCCATTATTATTTCCTCCTATTTTTGTTTACGACTAACAATTAGCTTGTTTGATTTCTTTTTAGAGCTTCTAGTCTTAACTCCCATAGCCTTTTTACCCCAAGGTGTCATTGGTGATTTACGTCCTACTGGAGTACGTCCTTCACCACCACCATGTGGATGGTCATTAGGATTCATTACAGAACCTCTGTTTGTTGGTCTGATACCTAAATGACGAGTACGACCAGCTTTTCCTAAGTTAACTAATTCGTAATCTTCATTTCCTACAACACCAATTGTAGCAATACAAGTTCCTAGTACTTTTCTTGTTTCACCAGATTGTAATCTGATTAAAACATATTTGTCTTCACGACCTAATATTTGAGCACTAGTACCTGCTGAACGGCATAATGCAGCACCTTTGCCTGGTTGAAGTTCAATACAATGTATTGTTGTTCCAACAGGAATGTTTTTTAGTGGTAAAGCATTACCTATTTTAATATCAGCATTTTCTCCTGATTCGATTATAGTCCCAACCTTTAAATCTTTAGGAGCTATAATATATCTTTTTTCGCCATCTCTATAGTTTATTAAAGCGATGTTAGCATTACGATTTGGATCATATTCAATAGTAGCAACTCTACCGGTTACACCAGTTTTGTTTCGTTTGAAATCAATGATTCTGTATTTTCTTTTTGCTCCACCACCAATATGGCGTACTGTCATTTTACCTTGATTGTTTCTTCCTCCTGATTTTGAATTTGAAACAAGTAAAGACTTTTCAGGAGTAGAAGTTGTTATTTCATTATTTGCTAAAGTTGTCATTCCACGACGTCCATTAGTAGTTGGTTTATATTTTTTTATAGCCATTTTTCTTCTCTCCTTCTTATAATTCTATTTTTTCGCCATCTTTAAGAGTTACAATAGCTTTTTTATAGGTTTTTGTTTTTCCTGTATATCTACCAACTCTTTTTGCTTTTGCTTTAGTATTAAGTGTATTTACTTTTTCTACTTTAACACCAAAAGCTGCTTCGATAGCTTTCTTAATTTGAATTTTATTAGCTTCGCTAGCTACTTTAAATGTATAAACATTTTTTTCTGCTGCGGCAGCTGATTTTTCTGTAATTACAGGTGCAATAATAATATCAGTATAATCTTTCATTATTTAAGTCCCCCTTCAATTACCTCAATTGCTTTTTCATCACAAACAACAACGTCTGCATTTACTAAATCATAGCAATTTATTTCGTTAGCTTGAATATTGTAAGCATATCCTAAGTTTCTTGTTGCTAAATATAAATTTTCATTTTCTTCAGCTGTAACAAATAAAACTTTTCCATTTAAATTAAGTTTTGAAATAACTTCCTTAATTGTTTTAGTTTTTAAATTTTCAAGACTTAAACTGTCAACTACTACTAATTCTTTATCTTGATATTTGTAAGATAAAGCACTCTTTAATGCAAGAGCTCTTTCTTTTTTGTTGATTTGGAAAGCGTAATCTCTTGGTGTTACTCCACCAGAAATTCCACCACCGCGCCATTGTGTAGCACGAATAGATCCTTGACGAGCTCTACCTGTTCCTTTTTGTCTCCAAGGTTTTCTTCCACCACCAGAAACTTCAGAACGAGTTTTTGTTTTTGCTGTGCCTTGTCTTGTTGCTGCTAATTGTAATTCAATTGCTTTTTTTAAAACAATATCGTTAGTTTCAATATTCCATACATTATCTGCTAATGTAATATCTTTTAGTTTTTCACCTTTTATATTAATTAATTGTATTTTTGCCATTTAGATCACCTTTCTAAGTAATTACTTACTTTCCTCTTGGTTTTCTTTTTGAGCTTCTACTACTGGTTCTTCAGTAGCGTTAGCTGTAGTTTCTTCTACAACCTCATCTACAACTGTTTCATCTTCATACTTAAGTATTTCTTTTACTTCAGCATTTTCAGGCTTTTTAACAGCTGATTTTATAAAAACTAAAGATTGTTTTGCTCCTGGAATATTTCCACTTACTAAAATATAATTTTCATTAGCATTAACTTCGATAATTTCTAAGTTTTGAATTGTTGTAGTTTCAACACCCATATGTCCTGGTAATTTTTTACCTTTAAGAACACGCATTGGTCTCATTGTACCCATTGAACCTGGTCTTCTGTGATAACGAGATCCGTGAGCCATTGGTCCTCTAGATTGATTCCAACGTTTAATTACACCTTGAGTTCCATGACCTTTGCTTGTTCCAGTAACATCAACATATTCACCAGCAGAGAATATGTCAGCGTTAATTGTGTCTCCTAAGCTATAAGTACCTTCAAGGTTTTTGATTTCTTTTAAGTAGCGCTTAGGATTTGTGTTTGCTTTCTTGGCATGACCAATACTTGCTTTACTAGCGTTTTTAGTCTTCTTGTCAACTGTTGCTAATTGAACAGCGTTATAACCATCAATTTCAGTTGTTTTAATTTGAGTTACAACATTTGGTTCAACAGATACAACAGTTACAGGAATAAGTTTTCCTTCTTTTGTGAAAACTTGAGTCATTCCGACTTTACGTCCTAAGATTCCTTTCATATCTTTTTCCTCCATTTATTATTTGATTGTGATTGCAACACCACTTGGAATATCCAAATGAGCTAATGCATCAACAGTTTCTTTTGTAGGGCTCTTTATGTCGATTAATCTTTTATGAGTACGACTTTCAAATTGTTCTCTAGAGTCTTTGTATTTGTGTACAGCTCTAAGAACAGTAACCTTTTCTACTTCTGTAGGAAGAGGTACTGGTCCAACAACTACGCCCCCAGTTCTTTTAACAGTTTCAACTATTTTTCCGCAAGCTTGATCTAAAGTTCTATGATCGTAAGCTTTTAGAGTAATACGAACTTTGTTACTTGACATTTGCATGTCCTCCCTTCGCCTATATCTAGTATAGACTCGCTCCGAATGAATTCCCCGATTTAGGTTTTGTCCTACAACTTCTCCTAGTGTATCGGCAACCTCACACATCTAAGCAGTCATACGAGTTTGATTATAGCAGACAATCCCTGCAAAAGCAAGCGTTTTTTTATATTTTTTTAACAAAAAAAGACAAAATTCAACAGATGTTAAAATTGTCTTTAACTATTCAATAAATAAATTTTCTGTATCTCTCATTTCTTTTGGTATAGCAATATCCATATATTTTAATATAGTTGGCGCAAAACTTTTCAAATTTCCATTTTTTAATTTTATTTTTTTATCTAAAATAACAAACGGAACTGGACTAAATGTATTTTTAGTTACGATATTATTTTCTCTATCTATAATAGTATCAGCATTTCCATGACTCCCTATAATAACTACTTTATAAAAATTATCTTTAGCAACTTCAATAATTTTACCAAGACAAACATCTACTGCCTGTAAGCCATTTATAGTAGCTTGATAATTTCCTGTATGACCTAAAATATCCGGATTAGCAAAATTAGCAATTATAAAATCATAATCATTTTCCATACATTTAATTATAGATTTAGCTATCGCAAGAGCATTTAATTCTGGCTTTTTTTCGAAACGCTCAACTCGTGATGATGTTACTAGATATGTATCACAATTATTTAATAAAGTATTTTTTTCACCATCAAAATAATATATTAAAGATTCCTCTTTCAAAGTCTCAACTATTTTAGCTTGACTTAAGCCTAACTGATCAATATACTCACACAAAGTATTTTCTATTATTGGTTCTTCAAACAATGTACGTGTTTTTATTTTATTACTTATTTCAAAAAAACTATATATTTTTAAATATAATTTTGATGTTTTGAATTTGTCAAAATCTTTATCACCTAGACTTTCTAATATTTGAGTTTGATTATCTCGACTATAATTTAAAAAGAAAATTGCATCTTTAGCTTCAATAGGTACATAGTCTTTTGTTTTTATTGGAGGAAGAAATTCATCGGTTAATCCTTTTTTGTAACATAAATTAATAACTTTGGTAATATCGGGAGTTGAAACGCCTTGACCATCAACTAGTAGTCTGTAATATGTTTCTGTTTTCGCATAATTTTTGCTTTTATCAAGCGCATAATATTCCCCACAAACAGATGATATTTTGGCATATTTGTTTTTATCCTCCATTATAGGAATGATTTTTGAAAAAAAATAATTATCAGAATTTTGACCATCAGCTATTAAATCTATATATATGTTAGTAATATTATGAGACTCTAGAAAAGTTATTATATATTGAAGATATCTAAGGTCTGAACATTGCCTATCTTGAGACACTAAAAAAAGTAAGTGAATATTTTTGCAAGTTGTTTTTAGATAATCCACAATTTCATTAAGGCGTGAATTTCTAGATAAAACTCTTCTATTTATCGCACTTTCTATGATTTGATTTCGATTTTCAACATCTCGACCAGCTCCTAGCACTTTATGATTATGTTCACTAAAACCTGGTTGGTTATCGGAAAGACCAACACTTGTTCCTGAGGATTTTAACAAACAATGAGGATAATTATTCCATATATTTATAAAATTATTCATTCCGGCATTTTTAACAGCGTTACCATAAATATCTTCACGCATTCCTAAACCGTCTAAGATAATTGTTAGTATTTTTTTCATTTTATCTAATCTCCTATTAATAGGATAGCATAACTAAAAAAAAATTACAAAAGACTTGTAATTTTTTTAATAAGTAACTTTTCCATCTTCCAACAATAGTTTGTCTACTATTATTGCGACAAATTCGCCATTAGTAGGTTTTGATTTATAGTAATCTAAACAATTAGCGAATAATTCTGCAGTATATTCGTAATTGCCCCTATCCCATCCAGTTTCAATAGCGCTTCTCATAGATCTTTCGATACAACTTTCTTTTTTATCAAAAGTCTTAGAAACTAGTGGATAAATTCGTTTTGTTATACTAGTTAATAACGTTGGATCTTTATAACATTCATAAATAGCTTTACGTAAATAATGAAAACCATTTTTATCTGGAGCTATTCCTAACTTTTTCAAAATGCACGAAATTTTATCGTAAATATCCATTTTCTTAAAATTATAAGTTTGATTTTTTTCTGATATTTCGTTTAAAAATAATACTAAATCAGAAATTTTATAATTTTTAGGAATTATATTATAAATTTGATACATTGAATTTGTTAGATTATAACAATCCAATTTTATATTATCTATTATTATTGTTCTTTGTAATAACCACTTATCTTTATAGTTGGTTAAAAGTTCTAGAACATTTTGACCTTCTAATGTGCCATCAACAAGTATGGCATCAATCTCATTTTTACTATTATTAATTATTTCTAACGCTTTTTTATAATCATTGGCTTCATATTTAATAATAATATCTGTGCCTTGATTAGTTAGGCATTGCTTAAGCTTAGATACATCATCAACACTACACACAATCAACAATTTAATTTCTTTTTTCATAACCCATTCTCTTTCCCTTATTTTTATAAATTATAAAGTTTAAAATTTGGGATTTATGTGTTAATTTGTCGAATTGATAATAATATTTAATATTTAATAATATTTCGTTTCTGCAATTACGAATGATTATATTTATAAGTTTTTTCCAAAATTATTTAGCTCTTAATTTCAGATCTATAAAAATAATCTAGTTTATTTATAATATCAAACATAATTATTTCGACAATTGCAGTTTTTTTAATTCTTAATTGTATTTTGTTTTTTTTCCTGTTACGTTTATCGTAACTGATTATAAAAATCTAACCATTACATTAGCAAGTAATATAGATAATAGAATTCAACAAGATAGAAGGTTTAAAATAAACCAACTATTCATCCATCGATGTAAGATGATTTGAACGATAAAAAATCTTAATTATTATCTAATATACAAAATACGTGTGATTACTTTTTATAATCTATATTTTATTGCTTGAAAGACTTATCTAGTTGCTTATTTTAGTCCCCTGAATTTAAATTTGGTGATTTTATGTTTCTTGCATATAAGTAAATGCATTCTGTTACATTTCAGAAATGTTATCTATAGCAGGTAAGCCCTTGTTTATAATGTATTCCAAGGTTGCTCCGCCACCAGTAGATAAAAAAGTAAATTTTTCAGCCATTTTAAAATTTTTAACAGCACTGACGCCATCTCCGCCACCAACAACTTTAGTAGCTTGGCTGTCACCAATTGCATTTAACAATTCTCTGGTACCAGTCGCAAAACGAACATCTTCGTATTTGCCGGCAGTTCCGTTAACAAATATGGTAGCTGATTTGTTTATAACTTCTTTATACTTATTAACGGTTTTCATTCCTATATCATATATAACATCGTCTGTCTCGACATTATTTATATTGACATGCTCTATATAATCTTCGTTGTAATTTCTGCTAACAATTGCATCTACAGGCAACATTATTTTTTCTTTGTTGCTTATTAATATATTTTTTAATGTTTCGATGGTTTTCGGATCTTTAGTCCTTATCGATTCCCCAACATCGTATCCTAATGTTTGGAGACAAGAATTGGCAATACCACCAGTCAATAATAAATTATCGCAAAGCGGTAAAAGAGCTTCTATTAAAGCGACTTTATCTTCCACTTTTGCTCCACCCATCAAAATCGTAAATGGTTTCTCGGCATTTAAAACATACTTATCTAACATCGATATTTCTTTTTGAACCAAAAAGCCAATACAATTTGGCAAGTATTTGGCAACACCATATGTTGAAGCATGTTTACGGTGACAAGATCCAAATGCATCTAAACAAAAAATATCAGCAAGATCAGCCCAATACATAGCTAGTTGTGGATCATTTCCACTCTCAAGTTTATCCGGAACATCTTCAAATCTTGTATTTTCCAAAACCAAAATGTCTCCAGGATTCATTTCATCTATTTTAGTAGATAAATAAATACTCCTTGTTTGAGTTGAAAAAATAACCTTGCTACTAACTAACGATTGTAGATGTTTGGCAACAGGCATTAAACTATTTTTTTCTTTGTCTTCTTCAGATTTGACTTTTCCGAAGTGAGAAAGAATAATAATTTTTGCTCCTTGTTTAATAAGATATTCTATTGTAGTTAATGATTCAATAATCTTGCTGTCATCAAGAATACGACCATTTTTAATAGGTACATTGAAGTCACAACGTAATAAAACTCTTTTTCCTTTAACATCTACATCTTGGATTCTTTTCTTCATATTATCACCTATTATAATTATAGAATATCTTAACTTTATTAACAAGAATTATTTTGAAAAGCTCTATACTAATGTACATAAATATTAAAAAAAGCAAAGAAAAAAAGCTTTAAAAGCTTTATTTTTCCATTAATTTTTTAGCAGTTCTCATCATTTGAGCTGTATATCCCATCTCATTATCATACCAAGCTATTATTTTAACTAATTGACCATTGTCTGTTTCAAGAACTTTAGTTGATAAGCCATCGACTAATGCACCTGTTTTTTTACCTAATATATCGCTTGATACTACAGGGTCCATTGTTAATTGTAAGGTTTCATTAGCATTATTACTAAACAATGTGTTGATTTCATCAACTGTAGTATTTCTATCCAATTCAAGAGTTACATCTACTACAGATCCGTCACTAACAGGAACTCTAAAAGCATTACCATCTAATTTACCATCTATTGATGGAATTACTTTTCCTATAGCACTAGCAGCTCCAGTTGATGCTGGAACAATATTCATTGCACATGCACGACCACGACGAGCTAAAATACCTTTTTTATGAGGGATGTCTAAGGTTGCTTGATCATTTGTATAAGCATGGACAGTTGTCATGAATCCTTTTTTTATACCAATATTATCTTCAATTACTTTTAAAACTGGAGCTAAACAATTGGTTGTACAAGAAGCTGCCGAAATAATTTCTTCACTACCATCAAGAATTTCATCATTAACATTGTAAACAATAGTTTTCATATCTCCTTTACCAGGAGCAGATATTATTACTTTTTTAGCTCCGGCTGTGATATGTTTTTCTGCATCTTCTTTTTTAGTAAATAGTCCTGTGCATTCTAAGACAACATCAACCTCTAGATCTTTCCATGGTAAATTTATTGGATCTTTTTCTGAATATACTTTTATTCTTTTTACATTGTTAATTATTATTTCATCATTCTCAAAAGTTATTTTATCTTCATGAAATGAACGATGATTGGTATCATATTTTAATAAATATGCTAAAGTCTCTGCGTCTGTTAAATCATTGATTGCTACAACATCAAATTCATTTCCTGTAATCATTTCACGGAAAGCTAATCTTCCGATACGACCAAAGCCGTTAATTGCTACTTTTATCATTTTTATTCCTACCTTCTTATTTTAATTAAACACTTTCAAAAATACTTTTGCCTATAAATTCTCGTAAAATCGAATCATCAGTAACATAGTCTGATGGGATTGGGAAGAAGCCTCGTAAGAAATTTATTAATCTTCGAGCTTCATTATAGGCTTTAGAATTACTTTTTACAGAATATAGTAATGGCTCCGCATAAACTTTTAAAACGCCAACTTCGTAAACTAAAGATGTATTTACAATACGATTTATATCGTTTATGTATGGAAAAATGTATTTTTCTTCACCATCGCGAACTCTATTCCAATAGTTGATTGTTTCGCCAACATCTGTGGCACGTGTACGATTGTCTCTAACTATTCGGCGAAGCAATCTTAAATCGGTTGTCGAAATGTAATTATGTTTGTCTATATTAAGTGGTATAAATGGACTTAAATAGACTTTGTATTTTAAAGCTGGATCTAAATCAGGAGTCATCTTATCGTTTATTGAATGTAACCCCTCCATCAAAATTATACATTTTTCAGATAGTTTAGTTGGAACCGTACTAAATTCTTTTTTGCCTTCAACAAAATTATATTTTGGCAAGTAAACTTTCTTTCCTTGAGCTAGTTCTTTTAATTGTTTATTTAATAATTTTATATCGAGAGCTTCCAAACTTTCAAAATTATACTCACCATTTTCATCTACTGGGGAATCCTCTTTTTCTTTAAAATAATTATCAATAGACAAAACTAGTGTTTCATAACCTCTACTTCTTAATTGTAAAGCGACTTTTTTAGTTGTCGTTGTTTTACCAGATGATGATGGTCCAGCCAAACAAACATATTTAGCTTTAGATTTTATTATATCGTCTACTAATTCATAAATTTCATTATTAAAATTAGTTTCAACTATCTTTATTAATCCTTCTATTTGACAATCAGAAATTTTTTTATTCATATCTGCTAGATATGGTATTTCTAATGCTTTTATCCATTTTTTACTTTTTTCAAAACATTCAATTACATTTTGATAATGAATATATTCTGGAACTTTATATTTTGTACAAGGAGAAGGGAATAATAAAACTAATTTATTATAACCTAAAAATATTAAATCATATTTTGATAAACATCCTGTACTATAGGGCATTTCAGAATAAAAGTAATTTATGTAATTTCTTAATTTATATACTGTTACAATATTATTAGTAACATTGTGAATATTTGCTGCTTTTTCTGGTGATTTCTGTTTATTGTAGTAATTTATCGCTTCCTTTTTTTCAACATTTAAGTTAAAAATTCTTTCATCATTTTCGATTATTTCATTCATATGTGCTTTTAAATTTTGAGCATCATTTAAAGTAAAACGACGTTCCCCTATTATTGTCATATGAATACCATTAGCAATCGAATGATCAAATGTTACTTCGAAAGTGTCATTAAAAATTTCTTTTAAAGCTACCTCAATAACAAAGTTTAAACCATACTTATTTATTTTGTAACCATTAACACTATTCATATCGATAAAATTAACTTTTGTGTTTTTGGTTATTTTAGTTTCTAAAGAAACCGTTTCATTATTTATTTCGGCTCCAACTATTTTATCTTTCATTTTAGATTGATAAATTTTACTGAGTTCATATAAAGTGGTTCCTTTTTCTATTTCTAAAGTTGTATCATCTTGAAAAGTTACTGTTGTTCTATTTGTTGCCATACAATCCCTCTCTTATTCTAAAGTAATTATACTATTTATTTAAAATTTTGTCACAGATTAATTATGAGCTTTATATATTTTATACATTATTTTGGCTAATATGTTATAATTTTTGTGGATTGGGGCTTAATATGAAAAAAAGATTAAAAAGGAATTTTATTTTTAAATTTATAATAGTTTTTGTTTTTATCATTTTGATTGTAGCTGTAGTTGTTAGCAATTTTTTTGTTGCACCTTATATTACTAATGTTACTACTTCAGATAGTATTAGGTATGCTGACAAAAAAATTGTCAATGTAGAAGTAGATAATTATTTCTTTAAATTCAATAAAGCAACATGGTGTTTATTAATTAACAGTAATAAAACGCCTAGTGGAAAAGAAGACGGATGGGTTAAAGCAGACAATGGGTATTGTAGTTTTATAACAGAATTAAAAAGTTATGATATTTATGTAAAAGATAGTTATGGTAACATGAGTGATGTTAATAGAAAGAAACAAACCACAAAAAATATTAAAAAATTAAATATGAGTGATAGTATAATCTATTTATATCCTTCTTTACAAAAAAAAGTTTCAGTAAATGATGACAACAAAAAAAATGTGAAATGGAAAAGTAGTGACGAAAATATTGCAACAGTTGATAGTAATGGTCTAATTACAGGTGTAAATAACGGAACTACAACTGTTAAAGCCATTTATAAAGACAGTTATTATGGTGAAGTGAATGTAGTTGTTACTAATTTGATAGAAAAGCCTGATGCTGCTAAAAAAAAGGCATATGTACAATGTCGTCAATTTAGTGAAGACGAATCTCAACTACTTGACGACATTTTAGAATCAAGAGTAAAAGATGCCGGTTATCAAACAAGAGCTGGAGTCGTAGCGGCTGCTAGATTTTTAACTTTAGAATTTTCATATCGAGTTCCATATTTTTACGAAAATGGTCGTCTAGAAAATTATGAACCATATAAATATGTTGATGGTGAAGGTAGATATTATCACAAAGGTTTATATTTAAGTACTAAAAAAATAAAAGACTTGAAAGCTAATTTCGTTGGTCCAGCTATTTGGGGATGTAATTTACAAAATTATACTGATTGGAATGGAGTTTATGTTACTGGTCAACTTTATCCAAACGGTTTAGATTGCTCTGGTTTCGTAACTTGGGCTTTATTGAATGGTGGTTTTGATGTAGGAGACATTGGAGCTGGGACAGACCCTTTACACAAAGATTTAACTGACTTAGGACAAAAAGTTTATATCACTGATGAATTAATGTCTTCTGGAAAAGTAAAGGTTGGTGATTTAATAGGCTTAGACGGACATATGGCTATTTTAGCTGGATGGGATAATGAAAATTATTATATAGCTGAATCACTTAATACAACAAGAGGAGTCGTTATGACTACTGTTGCAAAGTCAAGATTGGTAAATAATAGTATTTATAGATATATCATATTGATGGATGGAGTTTATAAATCTGATGGAAATCTAACAAATATGTGGTAAAAAAACTACTATGCTTTTTTATAATTAGTATAGTAGTTTTTATTTTGGATCATTATTATTTAAACGATGTTTTTCCGCTAATTTTTTTACTTTGATAAAATAATGATTCACTCCAGATTTACCAATATTATGTCCTGTTTCTTGAGAAATAATTTCTGACAATTCTTGCAACGATGTTTCTGGATATAATTCACGATACTTTATTGCTTCCTGGGTATTTTCATCCAATAAACCAAGTAAATCATGTTCTTTTAAATACCAAATATCTTGGAGCTGTTTTATACCACTTTTTAATATTTTTTCTTGATTAGCTATTTCACAATTATTTAATCTATTAATCATGTTTTTATGATCGCGATAGATTCTAATATCTTCAAAATAAAATAAGCTATTGGTTGCTCCAAGCATCTTAATAAAATCACTAATCATTTCAGCACTTTTAACATAAACCATGTAGTGATTATTTCTTTTTATCACTTTGGAAGTTATTTTAAATTCATCTAGCAGACGACTAATATAGAGACCATCTTTTTTATGTGGCGAAGTTATTTCAAGATGATAACCTCCTGTATTAGGATCGTTTAAACTGCCTGTTGATAAAAATGCTCCTCTAAGAAAAGATATTTTTTCTTCCTTACTAGCAAGAAAGTAATCATTAGGTAATATTTTTTTACCATTTTGTTTTATATTTAAAGATTCTAGAATAAAATCTACTTTTTTAGTTATTTCTAGAATGTAGATTTGTTTAACACGAAAACGACGTTGATTTCGAATTATTAACTTTATATTTATGGCAAAGTTATATTTTATATCTTTATAAATACGACGAGCTACAGATGCATTTTCTATCGTTAATATAACTTTATTTTTTTTTATTTGACCACTAAAACGAATAAAAGCAGCTAGTTCAGTTAATGATTCAAGTTTAGATATGTCATTTTTAGTTATTTCTTCTTTTAAATTAGTTGTAAAGCTCATAGTATCACCTAATATCTATATTTTTTGCTTCCTTATAATATCATAGTTTTTTAATTGTTAAAAGCAAAAAAAAGAAGCTTATAGCTTCGAATAACGGTTAGTCCATGACCATCTTCTTACATTTTTTATATTAGTAATTGAAGATACGGAAGTTGCTCTAGTATTACTTTTGAAGGTTGACCAACTACGATAACCTGAACTTCCACCACCTAAATAATGACCATAAGCGATACTATAATGAAGGTGCGTTCCTGTTGTACATTTATCATAATAGAATGTTGACGAATCCCCACCAACTGTTCCAATTATGGTAGATGGATCTACTATTTGACCTACTTTAACATTTATTGATGTCAAATGACCAAATTCAGATGTGTAAGCTTTACCATTTATATTATGATGAATATAAATTATGTTACCACCACAGCTGCTTCGATAACTTGTTGCAGCTACAACGCCACTCGCTGGAGCATATATTGCTGTTCCCTTAGCATTTCCTCCTATATCCATACCAGCATGACCATTGTTTCCCCATGCTTGAGTTATCTTACCGGATTTTAATGGTCGATTAAAGCCATTTGATATTAAAATGTATCGGTTATTATAACAATCATCAATTTTATCAGAATTTTTACATCCTGCATCCTCATATTGTTTAATTATACTTTCTTTAGATTTTATTTTTTGATCATAATCCATCCCAATTGATGCATATTTATCAATATAAGCTTCTAATTCTTGAACTTGTTTTTCATAAGAAGAAATAGAATTTGTTAAATTTACATTATCATCTGCTAGCTTGGCTTGAAGATTTTGATTATCTACAATTAATTTTTCTAAGCCTTCTAATTGTTTTTGTGTATCTTCTGTTATTGTTTCTATAATAGCTTCTCTTTCAATAAGATCAGAAATTGATTCAGCATCAAAAACATAATCTAAGTAAACTGATTCACTACTTGAACCAGTGTATTGTAAGTTTACAATTACATTTCTTAGTTCTTCAGTTTTAACTTTGATTTGATCTTGACTTTCAGCAACTTTAACTTTTGAATTTTCAACTTTTTGCTCATTGGATTCAATTGTATTGTTAGCTTTTACTATAGCATTTCTTTTAGCATCTATTGAATTTTTGGCTTCTTGAGTTAAGCGATTATTTTCTGCTTTTTCGTTGCGCATTTGAGCTAATTCATTTTTTTCATCTTGAAGAGTTTTGCTTGAAGCATTAACGCTTTGCAACGGAGTCAAAAATGATAGCAAAATAGTAATAATTAAAAGTAAGTTTATGTTTTTTTTCATTAAATTTTTAAATACCTCCTTACAGTTCTATAACTTCCTAACATTCCAACTATTCCACCTATTACTACTAATACAATGGAAATATATATTACAAATGGCATCGGATCAATTAATTTTATAACATTGCTAAATAAATGACCTTCTAATTTGTCGTAAGCAATGATATAACCCCAAACTGTTACTAGTATTGGAACTATTGAACCAATAATTCCTAAGAATAAACCTTCTATTACAAATGGTAATCTTACTACAGAATTACTCGTTCCAACTAAACGCATAATTTCGATCTCACTTCTTCTTGAGAAAATTGTTAACTTAATTGTATTACAAATTAAGAAGACAGTTACGACGATTAAGCCAAGGATAATACCAATAGTTATTTTTTTGACAATGTCAAATACCGGAATCATTTTATCAACGACGCTATCACTATATTTTACCTTAGTTACTTTATCTATTTTTTCAATACTTGTAGCAGTACTTTTTAATTTTTCAATATCTTTAACTGAAACAATAAATTCAGATTCCAACGGATTATTATCTGTAGTCAAACTACTGATTATATTATAAACTGTACTTCCTTTTTCAGTATTTTCCAAAGTTTCATTTTTGATATCTTCTTTTGATTTAAATAGTAATTCATCACTACGAATATTGTTTATTTCCAAAAGTGAACTTTTTACCTTAGCAATTTCTTCATCGGAAGCCTTTGAATCAACAAAAGCTATAATGGTGAGCGAGTCGCCTATATCTTTAGTAAAATTATTTACATTGGCTGCTACAATTATAGCTAATGCTACTATCACTAAAGTTATAGTTGTACAAACAACCGAAGCTATACTTAAGCTAAAATTACGAAAAATACTTTTAAATGCACTTTTGACATTTCTTATAAAAATTCTAATTATTTTCATCGGCTGTATAACTTCCTTTCAAGGTGTCTCCAGCGAGAACACCATTTTCTAGTGTAATAACTCTTTTTTTCATTGAATTAACAATTTCTTTATCATGAGTTACCATTATAACAGTAGTACCCATCTCTTTGTTAATTTTATTAATTACTTTAACAATTTCTTTTGAAGTTTTAGGATCTAAGTTTCCTGTTGGCTCGTCACAAATCAATACTTTTGGTTCGTCAACTATAGCACGTGCTATGCACACACGTTGTTGTTCTCCTCCAGATAATTGATTGGGAAAACTTCTTAGTTTTTCTTTCAAACCAACTCTTTCAATAGCTGTTAAAACTTTCTTTTTAATATCTTTGCTTCTCATTCCTGAGTTTTCAAGACCAAATGCAACATTTTCGTAAACAGTTAATTTAGGTAACAGTTTAAAATCTTGAAAAACAATACCTAACTTACGACGTAATTTGTAAACTCTACTATTGTAAAGTTTGGCAACATTTATTCCACCTACGATGACTTCACCTCTTGTTGGCTTTTCTTCACGATAAAGCATTTTTACTAATGTTGATTTACCGCAGCCAGATGCTCCTGTAATAAAAACGAATTCTCCTTTATCAATCGATAAGGTTAAATCAGCAATTGCAGTAACACCATTTTTATAAACTTTATAACAATGTTTTATATCTATAAATTTCATTTTATTACCACCTTATTTTTTTAATTATAACAAAAAATTCTTGTTAAATAAACGGGAATTTTTCTTTACGTTGTCCACCATACACTTCGTAGCAATCACTAATTATAATAAAAGCATTAGGATCAACATCTTGAATTAAATTTTTAAACAAAAAATATTGGTTAGTTGGAACAACGCACATTATCATGGGATTTGTCTTGTTAGTATAGCCACCTTCAATATTTAAAATACTAAATCCATTGTCAAAGTCACTTATAACCTCTTTAATTTTGTCTATTTTTTGAGTGTTAATATAAAACATTTTACTATCAGAAATTCCTAACATAATTCTGTCAACAAGTTGACTATTTATTACAATAATTATTATCGCATAAACAGCTTTACTTAAACCAAAAATAACTCCGCCAGATATAATTATTATAAAGTTAGTTATAAAAGAAACAGTGCCTGTTTTTAAGTGTAAATATTTGCATATGATTTGAATTAATGTATCGGTTCCACCCGTAGAAAATCCTGTACGATAAATTATTCCACAAGCAACTCCATAGATTACAGCACTAATCAAAACAACTAATAAAAAGTTATCTAAAACAATTTGCGGGGCTATTTTCGCACACCAAGGAGTAGTTATTTCAACAAACAACGGGTATAGTAAAGATCCAACAATTGTCATACTAGTCGTTTTGACACCTAGTAACCAAAAACTAAAAAAGATGGATACTATATTAAATAGTAATAAGAAAAGGGATGGTGCAACATGAAAGTATTCATTAACTATTATTGAAATACCACTGGCTCCACCAATTACTAAATCATTATGCAGTAAAAATAAATTATAGTTAATGGCTAAGGCAAATATTCCAATAGTAGTAAGGAGCAATCGGGGAATAACACTTTTTAATTTGACTTTCTTGATAAATTTCAAAAATTTATTTTTCATTGTTTATCACCTATTAAAATTATACTATATTTAAAAATTCTTTGCATATAATTTAAAGAGGTGATTTTATGAATGGTAATTATTACCAAAATCCTGCTTTTCCAACAATTAATAGTGATACTTATGAAGCTGGATATGATGCAGCTAAAGAAAATGATATGTCGATGCAACAAAGTTATATTGAAAATATACTAAGACACAATAAAGGAAAAAAAATTAAGGCATATGTTAGTTTCCCAGATGCTAACGAATGGAAAGACAAAGTATTTGAGGGAATTATTGAACAAGCTGGTAGAGATCATTTAATAATTAGTGACTCTCATACAGGAAAGTGGTATTTAATATTAATGATTTATCTAGATTATGTAGAATTTAGTGAACCAATTGATTATACTGAAAAAGGTTATATTATAGGATAAAAATCTCAAGAAAAAAAGAACTTTAAAAATACATTTTAAAATTCTTTTTTTCTTGACCTAGTGTTGTTGCAGGACCATGACCAGGATAAATAGTTATGTCATCGGCATATTTTTTCATTAAATCTAAACTATATAACATATCTTTATTATTTCCACCTAAATCAGTTCGGCCAATCGATGAATAAAAAATAAAGTCTCCTGTAAACATTATTTGGTCATTTTTAAAATAAAAAGTTTTAGAATCAAAAGTATGACCTGGTGTCTCAATAGTTTCAAAATTAAAATCTGGATCTGTTACTTTATTAACATCTAAATCATAATAGCTTAAAACTTCTTCTAATGCACCTATATGGTCAAAATGAAAGTGAGTCACTAAACAACCAACAACTTTCTTATTATTTATTTCTGCTTTTATTTTTGAAAATTCATCTCCTGGATCAATTATAAGAACTTTATTGTTTTTTTCTAAAAGATAACAATTGGTTGCCAAGTCCCCTACTTGCAATGTTGTAATTTTCATAAATCATCATTCCTAATCTCTTTACATTTTATTATAATTTACTATATTTGTAAATTTAATATTATGTTATAATCTATGTAGAATTGAGGGATATTATGGAGATTTTGTATGCTTTTTTATTTATTATTATTATTTTTGGTTCCATTGGAATTTTATATGTTTATCAATACAATAAGTTACAACATTCTAAAACAAAAATCAATCAAGCAGAATGCTTAATTGATGAAGCTTTAAGATCTAGATATGATTTATTAGTACGTGTTGATAAATACATCCAAACTGAATTAGAAAATGATAAAACTTTTTTTAAAAATTTAGACAAACTAAAAAATGAAAATATTAGTAATTTTGACTTGGATAGAAGAATTACAGAATATTATAATTTATGGATGCAAATCAAAAATGACTATCCTGATTTAAACAATAAAAAAGCTTTTAAAGAATTAATAAATGAAGACAAACGCTTAGATGAAAAGTTACAAGCTGCAAAGTCTTATTATAATAAATATACTAGCGAATTAAATGATTTAATTAGAACTTTTCCTTCTAATATTGTTGCAAGAATGCACAAAATTGAAATCAAGACATTTTTTGATGGAAAAAATATGGAAGATGAAATCATTGATGATTTTAAATTATAATTATTAAAGCACCTTTAAAAGGTGCTTTTGTTTATATCAATATAGTTATTCACAATTTTTATTATTCTATTTGCCAATCTATTTCTTTCAAATTATGTTGACGAAGAAAACTATTGGTTTTAGAAAAAGGTTTACTTCCAAAAAATCCACTACGAGCTGAAAATGGAGACGGATGAGGTGATGTTATTATTAAATGCTGAGGGTTAGTTATAAATTTAGCTTTTTCCTTAGCAAAATTTCCCCACAATATAAAAACTACTGGTTTTTCTTTTTGATTCAATATTTTTATTATATAATCTGTTAATAATTCCCAACCTAAATTACGGTGGGAAGCTGGATGATCTTTTTCAACTGTTAAAACTGCATTCAACATAAGAACTCCTTCTTTTCCCCATTTTGTTAAGTCTCCGGTATGCGCAATTGGAATATTTAAATCATCTTTTAATTCTTTATATATATTTTGTAATGAAGGAGGTATTTTGACTCCTTTTTGGACCGAGAAAGATAATCCATGAGCTTCTCCTTCTCCGTGATATGGATCCTGTCCAACTATTACTACTTTAGTATTGGAATATGGTGTTAATTTTAAAGCATTAAATATATAATTTTTTGGAGGAAAGATGGTTTTGGTTTCATATTCATGCTCAACTATTTTTAGAAACTTCTTAAAACCATTACTCTGCCAAACAATATTAAGTTTTTCATCCCAATCATTCCCAATCATATAATCACTTCCTTTAATAAATTTAACATATTTTATTTGACTTGTTAATAAAATGATAGTTATAAACAAAAAATAATGTTAAATCTTTTTAACATTATTTATGATATGTTTCATTGTTAATAATTTTGAAAGAACGATATATTTGTTCAAGTAAAATTCCCCGAAATAATCCGTGAGGAAAAGTTAATTTAGAAAAAGATAATCGATAATCGGCTCTTTGCTTTATATCTGAATGTAAGCCTTCACTGCTTCCAATTATGAAGGTAATTGTTCCATTTGTTAAAAATATCTTATCTATTTTTTGAGCTAATTCTATCGAAGTAAGATTTTCACCATCTATATCTAATGCTATAACATAATCTTGAATATTTATATATTTTAAAATATTATTTTTCTCTTTTTCAAGATTATTTTCATCTTTTAATTCAATTATTTCTATTTTATGATATTTAGTAATTCTTTTCTGATAGTCGTTTATTAAATCATTTAAATATTTTTCTTTTATTTTACCTAAACAAATTATTTTTATCATACATCTATCATCTCACTTTTATTTTTTTGTTCAGCACAGCAAATTGATTCAAAAGTAACTTCATATTCCGTGAATATTTCATGAATGGTATTCATGGCTTTTTCTGGAGTATTATTTTTATGACTTAAGTGAAGAAGAATTATTTTTTTAGTATCTTGACCAATTAATTTAGCTAGGTATATTGAACTATCTTTGTTAGAAAGATGTCCATATGGACCCATTACACGATCTTTTAACCATTTTGGATAAGGACCATTAAGAAGCATTTCTATATCATGATTACTTTCAAATAAATAAACATTTCTATTTGTTAATAGAGGAAAATATTTTTGATTTATATATCCAGTATCAGTTAAATAGACCAATGAACGGGCATCACTAGTTAAAATAAAGCTTCTAGCATCGGATGTATCGTGAGATGTTTTAATGATATTTATATCAACATCATCAAGTTTAATTTCATCACCATATAATAAAACTTTTTCGTAATCTTTTAAAACTTCTAATTCTGAAAACATTTGAGGACTAACACAAATCGTTGGAGTATATTTCTTTATAAAATTTTTAAGCGCTTTGATATGGTCATCATGAACATGAGTGATTAATATGTAATCAATATCTTCAATAGCAACAGAAAGCTCAGAAAGCTTTTCCTTAATGTACTTTACTGTTGTTCCAACATCTAATAATATGTGATGGTTTGCAGTTTGTACATAAGTTACATTTCCTTCTGAGCCACTAGCTAATACGCACGTTTTCATTAACCCCACAACCTCAATGGATTGATTGAATGACCACCATTATAAGGCTTTCCAACAAAGACACCAAAGTGTAAGTGAGTTCCAGTAGCCATACCACTTTTACCCATAGCAGCTATTTTTTCACCACGTTTTACATATTGGCCAACTTTAGCATATAAACTTGAACAATGGGCATAAACAGTATAATATCCATTGCTATGTTGTATTACTATGTTGTATCCTGCTGAACTACCAACAAGACCCCCGTATTGTGAACTAATTACTACTCCATCAAGTGATGCATATATTGGTGATCCAAAACCTGTTCCTGAAATATCTAATCCATCGTGTAAAGTTCCCCAACGATAGCCATATGGCGATGTCAAAATATATGGTGAATTTGTAGGCCATCCCCATGTTGTTCCAGTTTCTATTGGTGCCCCAGTAATTTCTCCAGTAACTGTAACATGTTTTTTAGTTCCTCTAACTATTATTTCATTTTGAACTGGTCTTATGACTTCAGGAGTTCCTATAATTTTAGCTCCTTGGTTTTGTTCCCCATTAATAAATTGAACTCTCGATGTAATACGTTCTATTCCCTTTATTCCTTCTTGTTTTACTTGTTTATAATCAGTATATTTGCTACTATCATCTTCATACAATGTTGTATATACTTTCTCTGTATCTTCTACAACGTATTCTTCATATACTAATGATATTACTGGATTAATCAAAGCAACATTTAATGTTTGACCAATCGCTAGAAGAGTATTTTCAGACTTTAAATCAGAGTTTGCAATAATTAATTCACTAGTATTTAACTTATTTTCTTCTGCTATTTTTTCTATTGTATCTCCTTGAACTACTGTATAATCTTTTCTTTCGTTATTTTCTCCAAACAATAAGAATTTAGTTAACTCATCAACATTAGTATAAATTTTTTCATCTACGCTAATTAGTGATTCTTTTATACTAACAGCCTCTTTGAAATACATGTTTTCAATATTATAACCAGTATCAACAATTTCTGGCTGGGTATTTTCTTTATATTGTTTATATCTTTCAGCTCCAATAAATGTTTTAACATACTCTTGCATGGCTTGTTCAAAAACATTTTTGTCTAATACATAGATGTATACTGGTTCAACATTTTCTTCTTCACTTTTTATTGTAATAGTATAGCCTTTAACTGTGAATTCCTTTTCATCTTTTATTAAATTATATATTTTATCAACGCTTGAAGATGTATTATTGTAAGTATTATATTTTACTATTTGGAATCCTTTAGGTGGATAAACTTGATCTACATTATATTCATTCTTGATTTCACTTTGTTCTTTGTTAATTAAAGAATATAATTCATTTTTGGAATTTATCGATCCTAACTTTTCACCATCTAAATATACTTGATATATACTTATTGGCTTGTCATAACTTTCTAGGTTTAAGAAGCTTTTTGTTAAAAGAATAGTTAGTAAAATAGTAAAAATTGAACAAATAATTATTCCTTTTTTATTTTTATTCATTTTCTTCTTCCTTATCTGTTGCTAAATAATTTCTAAAATTACTCATATTTAATTCAAAAAGAAGTTGGAACTTACCAGTTGATCCTTTACGATGTTTAGCAATTATAATGTCGGCAACAACATTTTTTTGCTGATCCAACTGCTCTTTAGCTTTATAATAGTCATTTCTGTTTATAAATAAAACCATATCAGCGTCTTGTTCTATTGATCCTGATTCACGTAAATCAGCTAACATAGGTTGATTATTTTCTCTTTTTTCAGCACTACGTGATAATTGAGCTAATGCAATAACTGGAACTTTTAATTCCATAGCCATAGTTTTAAAAGCACGAGAAATATCAGATACTTCTTGTTGACGAGATTCTGGTCTTTTTCCACCACTTGTAACAAGTTGCAAATAATCTATTATTACTAAACCTAGTCCCTCTTCTTTATTGGCTAATGTTCGACATTTTGCTTTGATTTCTGATGCCGTTATACCAGCATCATCAACTATTTGAATATTAGTATCAGCTAATTGACTATTAGCCTCATTAATTCTTTTCCAGTCTTCATGTTGCAGTTGACCTGTTTGAATTTTATATGAATCTACTTGACCAACTGCTGAACGCATTCTGTTAACTAATTGTTCAGCTGGCATTTCTAAGTTAAATATAGCAATTGCTTTTTTTGTATTTTGGGCGGCGTTGGTTGCGATATTAAGAGCAAAAGCTGTTTTTCCCATACCTGGACGAGCTGCTATTATAATCATTTCACCAGCATGTAAACCAGCAGTAGCCTTGTCTAAATCATAAAAACCAGTAGCAAGTCCAGTTATATCTGATTTATTTTGAGATAATAGTTCGAGTTGTTCTTGAGCTCTAGCGATAGCATCCTTTATGTGAATAAAATCACTAGTCTGTCTTTCTTTTACTACATTTAAAATTTTGCGTTCAGCATCATCTAATAAAGTTGTAACATCTTCATCTTCTTCGTAAGCATTAGTAACAATATTAGTAGCTGTGTCTATTAAGTTTCTTAAAAGAGCCTTATCCTTGACTATTTTTATATAATAATCAAGATTAGCTGCTGTAGCTACGGAATCTATGACCTCACCGATGTATTCCATTCCACCAATAGAATTTAAATTTTTCTTTTTATCAAGTTCTTCTTTTACAGTTGTAACATCAACAGGTATTTTTTCATCATAACAACTTTTTATAGCATCAAATAGCTTTCTATTTGCTTCGCTATAAAACATGTCTGAATATAATTCTTCACATATTTTGGTAAGTGCATTTTTGTTTAGGAATGCCACTCCTAAAACACTCATTTCAGCTTCGATATTTTGTGGTACTTTTCTAACTGGCATTTGATTCACCTACTTTTTTAAAGTTACTTTTATTTCGCCCTCTACTTTTTTATGAAGATTTACCTTTACATTATATGTTCCTAGAGCGTCTAAAGGACTTGTAATATTTATTTTCTTTTTATCTATTTCAATTCCTTTTTTCTTTAATTCTTCACAAATTTGTTTAGAAGAAACTGTTCCAAAAACCTTATCCTGTTCTCCTGTTTTTACTTTTATAATGACATCAATATTTTTTAATTGTTCAGCTATTTTTTGACAATTTTCAATGTTGGCTTTTTCTTGTTGGTTTTTTTCAGCTAATTCTTTGTCTAGACGATTTTTACTCGTTTCTGTAACAGCTACTGCTAAACCATTTTTTATTAAAAAATTACGTGCATAGCCATCACTAACATTTATAATCTGATCTTTTTTTCCTTGTTTTTTTACATCTTGAAGTAATATAACTTTCATTTAAACCACTCCTTTTTAATGAATGTCTGTATTTAATTATATCATTTATTAGGCAAATTAAAAAGTCTATATGTTATGTATATTAGTTACAAAGATTGATTGCTTTCTTTAAATGTGCTTAATTGTGTATATTTGTTGACTTATTAACAGAATAATAACATTTTTTTAGTATTCTTTATGTTATAATCTTAGTGAAGGTGATTTTATGCTAAAAAACAAAAAAATATTTATTTTAGGAATGGCTAGAAGTGGTTACGAAGCAGCTAAATTAGTAGCTAAAAACAACACTGTGTTGATAACAGATATTAAGGAACAAAATGAAGAACAAGTAAAAGAGTTAAAAGATCTAGGCGTAAAATATATTATAGATGATAATCCAACCGATTTACTTGATAATTCATTTGAACTTGTTATTAAAAACCCTGGTATTAAATATACACATCCTACAGTTGTTAAAGCTCATGCTTTAAATATACCTGTTATAAATGAAGTTGAATTAGCTTACTCATATATGAATAAAGATGTTAATATCATAGGGGTAACTGGCTCTAATGGTAAAACAACAACAGTTACTTTAATTTATAATATGTTAAAAGAAGAATTTAATAATGTTTTTATAGGAGGGAACATTGGTACACCATTATCACATTATGTTCGTGATATAAAGGCAGGAGATTATTTGGTACTAGAAATATCAGATCATCAATTATGTGATATGTATAATTTCAAAACTAATGTTAGTGTTTTAACTAATATTTACGATGCACATGCTGATTTTCATGATTCTCACGAAAGATATGTAGCAATGAAAAGAAAAATTTTTAATAATCAAACAGATAAAGATTTTGCGATAATTAATTACGATAATGAAGAAGCTGTCAATAACTCGAAAGATATCCACAGTAAAAAATTATATTTTTCGACTAAACAAGAAGAAAAAGCTTACTTAAAGAACGGCGCTATCTATTATGAAAACGAAAAGATAATTGATTGCAATGAAATCAAAATAAAAGGAACACATAATTATGAAAATATTATGGCAGCAATTATTGCCGTTAAAATTTATAACGTCAATAGCGAAGCTATTCGTAAAGTTTTAAGAGAATTTAAAGGGGTCGAACACAGAATTGAATATGTTGCAACAATTGATGGAACATCTTATTATAATGATAGTAAATCAACTAATTGTGAAGCAACCAAGATAGCTCTTAAGTCATTTGAGCAGCCAACATTATTAATTATGGGAGGTTTAGAGCGTAATCATTCCTTTGAGAGTTTAACTCCAGATATGAAAAAAGTTACGTATGTTGCTTGTTATGGACAAACAAAAGCAAGAATAAAAGAATACTGTGACAAAATTGGAGTTGATTGTGGTGTATTTGATACATTAAAACAAGCAACTGATTCATGTTATGAAAAAGCAGAAAGAGGAAATATCGTTTTATTGAGTCCCGCTTGTGCTTCATGGGATCAATATGAAAAATTTGAAGATCGTGGTAACGAATTTAAAGAAATCGTAAAAAAATTAGAGGGTGATAAAAATGGAATTTAATTTAAAAGATTATAAACATATTTACATGGTAGGTATTGGCGGTATCAGCATGAGTGGAATTGCTGAAATATTAAAAAATTGGAATTACCAAGTAAGTGGAAGTGATAGCACGAGGTCTTCGCAAACTGATTGGTTAGAAAATAACGGAATACATGTTAATATAGGACAAACAGAAGATAATATAACTGATGATATAGATTTAATTGTATATACAGCAGCCGTAAAAAAAGATAATCCTGAATTAGTTAAAGCTCGTGAATTAAATATTTTAACAGTCGAGAGAGGTTTTTTCTTAGGACAAATAACTAAATTATTTAAAAATACAATAGGTATTGCTGGTACCCATGGAAAAACAAGTACAACAAGTATGGTTGCTAGTGCTTTTCTAGAAGCTGGATACGATCCTTCAATTCAAGTAGGAGCTTATTTAAAAAGAATAAATGGCAATTATAAAGTTGGTAATAGTGATTATTTTATTATAGAAGCATGTGAATATTGTGAGAGTTATTTAAATTTTTACCAAAAAAGTGCTATTGTTTTAAATATTGATGATGACCATCTAGATTATTTCAAAAATATTGAAAACATTCAACATAGCTTTGAAAAATATGTTGCTAAATTACCTAGTGATGGGGTATTAATTTTAAATAGAGATGATGAGAGATGCTATTCTTTAAGAAATAATACAAAAGCTAAAGTTATTACAGTAGGAAGAAATAAAGATGCCGACTGGACATATACTAATCTTACATTTGATGATAATGGTTTTCCTACTTATGAAGCTGTCAAAAATGGTGATGTAAAAGGAACAATTTCATTAAAGGTTGCTGGAATTCATAATGTATTCAATAGCTTATGCTGTATAGCCTTATGTGATGAGTATGGAATAGATATTAAAATTGTAAATACTGCTTTACAAACTTTTGATGGTGCAGCTCGTCGTTTAGAATATAAAGGAATGTTTAATGGTGCTAAAGTTTTTGATGATTATGGACATCATCCAACCGAAATTATGGCAACTGTAAATGGTATTAAAAATAAAAAATATAATGAGTCTTGGGTTGTTTTTGAAGCTCATACTTATAGTAGACTTCAAGCACATTTAAAGGAGTTTGCTAGTGCTTTAATTAATTTTGATCATATTATTATTATTGATACTTACGCTGCTCGTGAAACCAATGTCTATAATATTACAGAGGAAGATTTAATAAAAGAAATTAATAATTTAGGAAAAGATGCTATTCATATAAAAGAACATAATGACGTTGTTAATTACTTAAAGAATAATGTAAAAAATAATGATTTAATTTTAACTTTAGGGGCAGGTAATGTTACTAAAATAGCTACGTTATTAGTGAAATAAAAAAAGCAACAAATCGTTGCTTTTTTTATAAGTTTCAATTACGTATTAATTTTTATTTAACATATGGAATTAAAGCCATATATCTTGCCCATTTAATTTGTTTAGCAATGTGTCTTTGATGTTTTGCGCAAGCACCTGTCATACGACGAGGCATTATTTTTCCTTTTTCGTTTATGTATTTAGAAACGATCATAACATCTTTATAATCTACACTTTTGCCTGCACACATTTGGCATATTTTTTTCTTTTTACGATAAAAGCCTTCTGCCATTACAATTCCTCCTTTTTAGAATGGTAAATCATCATCACTTAGAGCTACTTCATCACCAAAATCTTTAAAAGGATCTTCTGTGATATCTGTAGTTGCGATATTTGAATTATTGTTTGTAAAATCAGTATCAGTTGATGAAATGTTTCCTCCTCTTGTTCCAAGGAAAGTTACATTATCAGCAATTATTTCTGTTACATATCTCTTAGTTCCATCTTGTGCATCATAACTTCTAGTTTGAATTCTTCCTTCTACAGCTACTTGTGAACCTTTATTGCAATATTTAGCAATATTTTCAGCTTGTTTACGCCAAGCTACGCAGTTAAGAAAATCTGTATCTCTTTCACCGTTTGGATTTGTATAATTCCTTGATACAGCAACTGTAAATGTTGTTGAATTTATACCACTAGATGTAGTACGCATTTCTGGATCTCTAACTAATCTTCCGATTATTATTGCTTTGTTCATTTATATTACTCCTCATCTGATTTGATAATTAAATGTCTTAAAACATTTTCGTCAATGCTAGCCTTACGATTAAATTCAGTTTCAACATCTTTATTCGCTTCAACTTGCATTACAAAATAATAACCGTTAATTTCTTTTTTAATTGGATAAGCTAACTTCTTTTCACCAAGTTCTTTAAAATCAATAACACGTCCGCCTTCACTAGTGATAATATTCTTCATTGCTTCAGCAGTTGCTTTAACTTGATCACTTTCCATAGTTGCTTTTACGATAAACATTATTTCGTATTTAGTCATTGTTACACCTCCTTATGGTCTTTTCGGCTTTATAACATTATAAAGCAAGGAGTAAATTTCTTACTCGTTTCATATTATAGCATTCATTATTCTTAATGTAAATATTATTTTATATTTAGAGTATTTAATAATTATCATATAAAAAAAGAATCTTTTAGTTCGTTGAATTAAAACTATTAGATTCTTTTAATTCGTTGTTCCTGTTAATAACTATAAACTTATAAACAAGGCCAGCTATTAGCAATCCGGTTATCTCTAATGTTAACATTGGTGGGAAATATTTTAACCACGGATAAATTTTCATAACATTATCTGGAATTTGCGTAGAAAATATATAATTCATATCAAACAATTTATTAAAAGGATACATGGCAAACATTAGAACATTTGTTAAAATAAAAGTTTTAATATAATCTATTTTTTTCACATGATATCCTAATGCATAGTAAGAAAATAAACTTATACAAATGAAAAAATGATGTGAAATTACATATTGCCAAAAATTATAATTATCAATTGTTGATATTAGATCAGGCCATAAAATTGCAGGAATTGGCCCAATAAAACTTAAAAAGATTGTTAAGCGTAAAATTGATTCATTTTCAAAAAGAATGCCACAAATAAACATATAATTAGCAATAAAACACAAATGAAATGGTAAATCTTTTTTATAGTCAAAACTACCAAAGTATAAATTACCAAATGTATAAATAAACATATTTAATAACATAATTATTGCACTTATTTTAAGAATTTTCTTTGATTTGGCTTTAGATATTTTTGAAATTTTATTTCTATTTATATAAATAAGAATAAGACAAATTATTGCAGAAAAGATAAAAATATTATGAATCAGACCAAATTGAACAAATAAGAATTTGGGATGCTCATTTACAAAAAACTCTCTTAGCATTTTATTTTGTTACATTAAATCTAAAGTAACATATATCTCCATCTTGCATTACATATTCTTTTCCTTCAAGTCTTAATTTCCCAGCTTCTTGGACAGCTTTTTCACTACCAAGTTTGTGTAAATCTTCATACGACATTATTTCGGCTTTGATAAAACCTTTTTGAAAATCTGTATGAATAATTCCTGCACATTCTGGAGCTTTCATCCCTGTCTTAAAAGTCCATGCACGGCATTCATCGACACCTGAAGTAAAAAATGTTTTTAAGCCTAAAAGAGCATATGTGGCTTTAATTAACATGTCCAAACCTGAACTATTAAGACCTAAATCACTCATAAAAGATATTCTTTCTTCATTATTTAAGCCCGATAATTCACTTTCTAACTTAGCACACATAACGACGGTTGAAGCTCCTTCTTCTTTAGCATATTGATCAACCTTTTTTGTATATTCATTTTCACCAACAATGGCATCTTCTTCATTCACATTTGCAATGTAAATAATCTTTTTTTGGGTTATAAAGTTAAAATTACTAATGATATTAAGTTCATCTTCGTTTAAAGAAATATTTCTGATAGAAGTTCCTTTTTCTAAATTTTCTTTAATTTTGCGTAAAGTAGAAAGTTCTAAAACCGCTTCTTTATCTTTCGTTGTTTGAGCTTTCTTTTCTATTTTATTAATTCTATTATCGACAATTTCTAAGTCTGCTAAAATCAACTCTGTGTTGATTATTTCAATATCACGAATTGGATTTATTTTTCCTTCAACATGAGTTATTTCTGGATCTTCAAAACATCTTACCACTTCAACTATTGCATCAACTTCTCGTATATGAGAAAGAAATTTATTTCCTAAACCTTCACCTGTTGATGCTCCTTTTACTAAACCTGCAATATCAGTAAATTCAAATGTTGTAGGAACTAAATTTTTGGGATGATATAATTCATTTAAAAAATCTAATCTTTCGTCTGGAACCGTAACTACTCCAACGTTTGGTTCAATAGTTGCAAATGGATAATTTGCAGCTAATATATTTTTCTTTGTTATGGCATTAAATAAAGTTGATTTACCTACATTTGGCAAGCCAACTATTCCGGCTTTTAATGACATTACCGCACCTCATTTCCTTTCATATTATATAAAAAAACAATTGAATATTCAATTGTTTTATATCGTTACAGCTCCACCAATACCAATTGGAATACCAATCAAGTACCAACCGATTGCTATTGCTAATAAAATTAAGCCAATGCAAACTCCATATATTAATTGATGACGTAATGTTCTAAACAAACTTATTGGTCGATCATCTTGGTTATATTTTTCTAAGTAAGCAAGGTATATAGTAAAATAAGCAAGTAATGGAGTTAAGCCTATTGTCATACATTCTGCAAAACGTGCTATTACTTGAGCAAATTCTGGAGTTAAACCATTATTCATAAAAGCAGGTATTGCTGTTGATGATAAGATAGCCCATCTATTTGAAGGTCCGGTTAGGAAGAATGTAGAAATTGCAGTTATTATAAATAGTACAATTATTAACAATAAGCCACTTATTTTACCAGTTCCAATTATATTAGCTAAACTAGCTGTTAAAACTACACCTATATTTGTTTTTTTGAAAACATTTACTAATATTGAACCTAGGAAGATTAAAATCAAAGTTCTTCCGATTCCATCTAATGAATGATTTAAGTCTTCACAAAAGTCATTATTATTTTTTATTGTTTTAGCTCCTATTCCGTAGAACAAACCTAATACAATAAAGAAAATAGTAACTATAAAGACAAAGCCATTACTAAAGAAAGAATCATAACTAAATAATTTATCTATATAAAATTTTTGACTATAGTCTAATAAGTTTCCTGAAAAAGGTAATCCTGGAATAATATTATATATAAATATTAGTAAATATAAGGTACCAGCACTTAGAGAAAATATCAATCCACGATATTCCCTTTTGCCTAGTCTTAATTCTTTTTTTTCATCTTTAAATTCGTATTTTTCAATTTTTTGACTAGTTATTTTCTCACTTATAAAAGTTATTACAAAACTACAAATTAGAACTGAAATAAGCATTATAAAAATAAAAGCAAACGTTCCTAAAGCATAGCCCGAATCAATAGAATGGGCATTTGCTAAAGTATAACGCATCATTTCACTATCCATAGCTGTTAAAAATACACTTAAGCCAGATCCACATGTTAGTGCAGCATAAACTGTAACTATTCCAAGTAATGGATTTCTTCTTCCATATATATAAAGCAATGCTGTAAGTGGAATCATAATTACATAACCAAGGTCACCTGCTAAGCTAAGAAAAATACTTATCAAGACCAACCCAAAGGTTATTGTATTTTTTTTACAAAATTTAGTTAAGATAGTAAATGTAGTTTTTAAAAAACCACTTTTTTCCATTATTCCAATACCAATTAAGATAACGAGTAACATACTTAACGGAGTAAATGATGTAAAGTTTGATACTGTCGATGTATAGATATATTTTATACCACTAAGATTCATCAAAGATTCTACACTCTCAGATGTGACCGTGTATTCTTCAGTAGTTAAATTAATTTTATTATATGTAGCCTCAAAGCCTATTAAGTTTAAAAAACCACTAAGTAAAATCGTTGCTAATATTAAAATTAAAAATGTCATTACTGGGTTTAAGGTCATTTTTTCTTTCAATTTATTCATTTTGATCACCTATGACCTTTTTTAATTTTTTCTCAAATTCTAATCGATCCATCATGATTTCTCGATTACATTTTATACATTTAATTTTTATATCAACGCCAACTCTAGTAATTTTCCATTCATTTGTTTGACAGGCATGAGGTTTCTTCATGACAACAATGTCATTTAATTTATAATTATTCGCCATTATGTACCTCCAATTGTTGATATGGTATTTTAATATTATGTTTATCACATTCGTTTTTTATAACCCTTAAAGCATCTCTTTTAGTTTGCCATTGTGTTTCTCTTCCACATTTAAATTGAATTAAGTATTTAACATCAGAAGAGTCAAGAGCAGATATTCCTAAATATGTTGCACTTTTAGGTGTTACATTATTAATTTTTTCAATTTTAGGTAGTATATAATTATTTATTACTTTTTCAACATTCTCAACAGTTTCCTCGTAAGCTGCTGATAAATTAAGTTGGACTAATTGAGAACTTTGAGATAAATTTATTATTTCATAGATATTACGATTTGCTAGCATTAAAATTTCGCCATTTACATTTTTTATTTTAGTACTTTTGAAGCCAAATTCAATTACTTCTCCAGTAAAAGTTCCATATTTTACAATATCGCCAACTATAAAATAATTTTCTAAAATTATACTTATCCCACCAATAAAATCTTTAAAAGTATCTTGCAATGCTAAACCTATTATAGTTCCAGCGATTCCAACTCCGGCTAGCATACCTTTTATATTTATACCATATAAATTTAGTAATGCTAAACCAGCCGTTACTACTATAATATATTTACTAATATTTTTAAATAATTTTGTGATTGTTAAACGCTTTTTTTGCTCATATTTGCTTTTGCCTTTGTTAATTACATCCTCTAAAATTATAACTATTGTTTGATAAATAAAATAGGATATTGCAAGAATAAGAACCACACCATATACTTCTTTTTTGGTTATAACATTAAGAATAATTTTTATAACATCTTTCATTATTCACCTTCTATATTTATACCAAGTATTTCAACAATTCGATCTAGATCAGAGTCTGAGTCAAAAGGAATTTCAATTTTGCGATTTTTAATTTTTATTTTTGTTCCAATTCTTTCTCTCATTATACTTTCATAAATACTATATTTAGCACTAAAAATATTATTCTGTTTTTTTATCTTATTTGTTTTAGGAATTTCTGACATACTTGTTAATTTTTCGATATCTCTTACGCTTAATCCTTCTTCTATTATTTTTTCAGCCAGACTATCAATAAGTTCTTCATCCGATAATTTACTCAATACTCTAGCATGCCCCATTGTTATTTTACCGTCACTAACATATGATTTAGTTTTTTCTGGTAGTTTTAAAAGTCCTAAAATGTTAGTTATGTAACTGCGGCTTTTGCCAAATTTTTTTGAAGCTTCTTCTTGAGTTAAATTATTCTTTTTAATTATTTTTTCAAAAGCTTCGGCTTCTTCTAATGGATTTAAATTTTCTCTTTGGATATTTTCGATAAGAGCTATTTCCATCATTTCATCATCATTGAAGTCTCTAATTATAGCTGGTATAGTATCTTTGCCAGCCATTTTTGAAGCACGAACTCGTCTTTCACCAGCAATTAGCTCATAGCCTTTAATACTTTTTTTAACAATAATTGGTTGAATGATACCATGTTCTTTAACACTTTCTGCAAATTCTTCTAGTGACTTTTCATCAAAATGTTCACGAGGTTGATAAGGATTACTTCTTATTTCAGTTAAGGGAAGTTCTACTATGTCGCTTTCTTTAGCTTCCTTGACTATTTCGTTTTCAAAGTTTTCAAAGTCAATTCTTTCATTTGAAAATAATTGTTCCAAACCTTTCCCCAATGCTTTTCTCTTAGTTTCCATTTCTACTGATCACTTCCTTTGCTAAGTTTTGATATGCTAAAGTTGCTCTACTTGTAGGATCATAGTCACTAATAGGTTTTCCATGACTTGGTGCTTCGACTAGTCTTACTAATCTAGGAATAATTGTATTAAAAACTTTATTTTTAAAGTATTTTCTTACTTCTTCAATTACTTCTAATCCAATGTTAGTACGACCATCTAACATAGTTAATAAAACACCTTCTATACGAAGCTCTGGGTTTAAATTTGATTGAACCATAATTATTGAATTTAATAATTGAGTAATTCCTTCGAGTGCAAAAAATTCACATTGAACTGGAATTATAACAGAATTACTAGCTACTAAAGCATTCATTGTTGAAATTCCTAGTGATGGTTGACAATCTATTATAATGTAATCAAATTTTTCTTGAATTGGTTCAAGAGCTTGACGTAGTTGTTCATTTTGTCTAAAGTTTGAATCTTCTAGCATGTTTTTAACGAATTCTACATCGACACCAGCCAAATTTATAGTTGATGGGATAATTGATAAGTTTTTAAATTTAGTTTTAATAATCGCTTCTTCAATTTTGCATTCACCAATTAATACACTATAAATATCATTTTTAAAATCTCCATTATTAAATCCTAAACCTGTTGATGCATTTCCTTGAGGATCTAAATCTATTAATAATGTTTTTTTATGTTCTTTTCCTAATGCTGCCGCTAAATTTATACTTGTTGTGGTCTTTCCAACACCACCTTTTTGGTTAACAAGTGAAATTACTTTTGCCATATGTGTACCACCTTTTCATGATATATTCACTTAGTTAATTTTATCATATATAATGTTAAATGTCACAAAATTTAAAAAAATTAAAATTAAAATAGGAACTATACTTGATAGTTCCTACATAATTATTCTTCTGTTTTTAAAGCTTCTTCTAGTTCTTCTCTGCTCATTTTTGAATAGCCTTTAATTCCTTTTTCTTTAGCTTGTTCTTTTAATTTTAAAAGAGTTGGTTCATTTTCACTTACTTCCTCTTTAACACAATTGATGTCACCAGTTTCAACTAAAGCAGCTATTTGTTCTTTAGTTAATGTTTCATATTTCATCAAAGCATCAGCTATCAATAGAACTAAAGTTTCATGTTTAGATAAAAGCTTTTTCGCATTTTTATAACATTCTTCAAGAATTTTACTAACTTCTTTGTCAATTTCTAAAGCAACTTGATCAGAAAAATCTCTTGATTTAGCATAATCTCTTCCTAAGAAAACGCCTTCACTTTTTTCTTCTAATTGAATAGGTCCAAGATCACTCATACCATATTCAGTAACCATTGATCTAGCTATTCTTGTTGCTTTTTTAAAGTCATCAGATGCTCCTGTAGTTATTTCACCAAGGAAAGTTTCTTCACTAGCACGACCACCCAACAAACCTGTAATTTGAGAAATCAATTCATCTTTGGTCATTATTCCCATTTTTTCTTCTTTTGGAAGCATCATCGTATAACCACCAGCCATACCTCTAGGAATAATCGTTATTTTATGAACTTCTTGAGCATCAGTTAATTTTAAACCAATTACAGCATGACCAGCTTCATGGATTGCTACTAAACGTTTTTCTTTTTCTGTTATTCTTCGACTTGTTTTAGCTGGTCCCAAAATAACACGATCAGTTGCTTCATCTATTTCATCCATTGTAATTTTATCTTTTTCTCTTCTTACAGCAAGTAAAGCAGCTTCATTAAGTAAGTTTTCCAAATCTGCTCCACTAAATCCTGGTGTTCTTTGACTAACATTTGATAAATTTACTTCATCAGCAAAAACTTTATTTTTAGCATGAACTTCTAGAATTTCTTCACGTTCTTTAGCATCAGGTAAACTTACAGTAACTTGTCTATCGAATCTACCTGGTCTTAATAAGGCTGGATCTAAAACGTCCGGTCTATTAGTTGCTGCGATAATAATTATTCCTTCATTAGCACCGAATCCGTCCATTTCGGTTAATAATTGGTTAAGCGTTTGTTCACGTTCATCGTGTCCACCACCTAAGCCTGTACCTCTTTGACGACCAACTGCATCAATTTCATCTATAAAGATTAAACATGGTGCACTTTGTTTAGCTTGTTTAAACATATCTCTAACACGTGATGCACCAACACCAACGAATAATTCAACAAAATCAGAACCACTTATGTAATAAAATGGTACATTAGCTTCGCCAGCAACAGCTTTCGCTAATAAAGTTTTACCTGTTCCAGGAGGCCCAACTAATAAAACTCCTTTTGGAATTCTAGCTCCAAGTTTTTGGAATTTTTTTGGATTTTTTAAGAAGTCAATTAACTCTTTTACCTCTTCTTTTTCTTCTTTTAAGCCCGCTACATCTGTAAATCTAACTTGGCCACCATCTTCACTTAATTTAGCACGACTACGCCCAAAGTCCATTGACTTATTGTTTCCAGCAGCTAGTTTAGTAAACATCACGTAGGCTACACCAACAAGAACAACAAGTGGTAAAATATTCAAAACTACATATAAAACGTCATTTGAACCAGGATCCTTGTTTGTTTCATATTTTTTCAAATCATTTTCTTCAGCATAATCAGTTACTTTACTTATTTCTTCTGATATAACTTTAGCTTTAAATGATTCATTATCTTTGTATGATTCTAACTTTCCTTCAATATAGTAAACATTTTCACTACTTTTAGGAGTTATTGTCATTTCAGTTATTTCTTCTGCATCTATTTTTTCTAATAATTCTCCAGTGGTTAACGTATGTTCAACATGTTTTCCACCTTCCAATGCAAATAAGGCACAAATTATTACAAAGGTCAATATTATGTATGGAATCATAGCTGTAGAAGCTTTTTGCTTTTTCTTCATTTATTTCTCTCCTTTTCGCTTTTTTACATAAATTTAATTATACCATAGTATTATATCATAAAATTCATTATTTGCTTTATCAAATTGCGATTTTTTTAAACCTGGAAGCCAAATAATTTCGTCATTACTATCAACAACAATTGGTTGAAGATTACGTTGCTCTTCATTCAATTTTAGATCGATAAAAATATCTTTGATTTTTTTAGAATTTTTCATATTCTTTATAACCATTCGGTCTCCTTCTTCACGATTTCTAACAAATAATGGTAATTTTAATTCTTGACTATTTAGACGAATACAATTGTTACTAGTAGAATCGCTATTTTCTTTTATTTCAATAACTTTGCCATTAGGTAATAGGGTTGTATTACTTATAATAATATGGTATTTAATATCTTTTTTGGTTTTGCGAGTTATTTTTAAAGTATTATAACTTTTTATAATACGAAGATTATCTGGCAAATTTAATTCTATATTTGGTCGAGGATTATTTATTAAGTCTAGAATTAAATACATATGTTTATCACTTACTAAATATAAATTTTTTTCGTAATTATCATCTAAAATTCTTTCAATTATTTTATTTTGGATCAGCGCATCTAATTTAGTATAATTTTTTATATCTAAAATTTTATTTTTATATCTTTTTGTTAATTCTTTTGTTACTTCTTTATCAACATAATTATAATACTTATAAAGTTCATTGCTAAATTTTAAGTACTTTAAATGAATATGTTCGTTTTCTTTTTTTAAAAAAGGTAAAACATTTTGACGATAGCGATTTCTAGTATGTTTATCAGAATAATTTGTTTTATCTAGAACATATTTTATTTGATGTTCTTTATTGTATAATAATATGTCTTGTTTAGTCATATAAATTAGTGGTTTTACAATAAAATAACCGTTCTTAGGAGTGATGATTTGAAAACCACTATATCCCTTAATATTCGATCCTCTAGAAATACGCATTAAAATTGTTTCAACTAAATCATCTCCATGGTGAGCTGTGAAAAGATATTTAGCATTATTTTCTTTAACTATTTTTTCAAAATATGCATATCTTAGTTCGCGAAGCTCAGCTTCATTATATTCCATTTCGTTATTTTTTTTAGCAAATTTAGTTGTGTAAATTGTAAGATGGTTTGTTTCACAATATTTTTTTACAAATTCGAGCTCTTCATCACTTTCTTTTCGAACGTTGTGATTTATATGAGCACATATTATATTTATTTTTATAGGAATTTTTTGCAAGATATCAACCAAGCACATGGAATCTGGACCGCCTGATAAGCCAATAACGATAGTATCATTTTCTTTTAATAAACTTTTTAAATAAGCAATTGTTTCATTCATTTAATCGCCTCTTTTTCGTGTATTTTATCTTATTATTTAATTAATATCAATTATAATTTTAATATAGATTCTATAATTGAAGCTATATCTCCATCTAATACTTTTGATGCTTCTGACGTTTCATAATTGCTTCGATTATCTTTAACCATTGTATATGGTTCTAAGACATAACTTCTTATTTGACTTCCAAAATCAATACCCGAATTAATACCTTTTAAAGCATTTATTTCGCGTTCTTTTTTTTCTAATTCTAGTTGATATAATTTACTTTTTAAAACTTTCATCGCTTGTTCTTTATTTTGTAATTGGCTTCGTTCATTCTGACAAGTTACAACAATTTTACTGGGATAATGAGTTATTCTTACTGCTGAGGGGGTTGTATTAACTCCTTGTCCACCATGACCACTTGCACAATAAGTGTCTATCCTGATGTCTTCATCTTTGATATCAACATTAATACTTTGATCTATTTCAGGAATTACCAAAACAGAAGCAAATGATGTATGTCGTCGCTTGTTAGAATCAAATGGAGAAATTCTTACAAGACGATGAACACCCTTTTCACATTTTAAGTAGCCGTAAGCATATTGACCTTTGATGTGTAATGTTACTGATTTAATTCCAGCTTCTTCTCCCGGTTGTTCCTCCATCACTTGATACTTAAAGCCAGACTTATCACAAAAACGTTCATACATTCTCAAAAGCATACTTGCCCAATCGCAGCTTTCCGTCCCTCCTGCTCCTGGATGAATTTCTAAATAGCAATCATTATTATCGTATTCACTTTTAAACAAAGTATTTATTTCCAGTTCACTAATATCTTTTTCAATTTTTGTCAATTCATCGAATATTTCTTTAGACACTTCTTCATTATATTCCTCTGATAATAGTTCAAGCATTTCTGATTGATAATTTAATCGATTTAACAATTCATCATACAGACTTATTTCTTTTTTTAATAAAGACATTTCTTTATTAAGCTTATTAGCATTATCTAAATCATTCCAAAAAGTCGGGTTATTCATTTCTTCTTCAATAGCTGTTAACCTACTTTTTTTATTTATAATGTCAAAGTGACCTCCCAATGTCATTTAACTTATTTTTTAACTCTTCTATTTTATTATTTAAAATTTTAATTTCCAATTCAATCACCTTTTTTATTATATCATAGTTTAATATTACTCCATATATCTTACCTTTAAAACGACAAAAAAGAAATAACATTGTTACTTCTTATATATAACTATATATTATTATGGATAAAATATCACAAATTATAAGTACCAAAGCTTTTCACCATTTTTTTTGACAGTTTTAATAATTCCACCGCCTAAACAAATTTCATCTTTATAAAAGACACAGGCTTGTCCTGGAGTAACAGACTTTACTCCTTGTGGATATAAAACCTCAACTTCATTATTATCAAGCCACTTTAATGTAACAGAAACATCTTTTTGACGATATCTAAATTTCGCAGTACATTCAGTTATTTTTTCTTCATAAGTCCAATTGACTTGATCAACAATACACGAATCTGTTATTAGGTATTCATTGTCATCTCCTGTTGCTATATACAAAATATTTTTATTTAAGTCTTTACCGACAACAAACATGCGCTCTTTAGTACCACCGATATCTAATCCTCTTCTTTGACCTATTGTATAATGCATCAAACCAATATGTTCGCCAATTTTTTCATTAGTTCGAATATCAACGATATCTCCTGGTTTGTTTGGCAAATAGTTTTTTAAGAAATTAGAAAAATTACGTTCACCAATAAAACAAATACCTGTAGAATCTTTTTTATTAGCAGTAACTAAGCCATACTCTTCCGCTATTTTACGAACTTCAGGCTTTTTCATGTCCCCAACAGGAAATAAAACATTCTCTAATTGTTTTTTAGAAACTTGAGATAAAAAGTATGATTGATCTTTATTGTCATCTATTGCTCTAAGTAAATGACCATCTTTGATACGACAATAATGCCCTGTTGCTATATAATCTGCACCTAGTTTTTCTGCCTCTGTAGCAAACTGATCAAATTTAATATATTTGTTACACATAATATCAGGATTAGGGGTACGTCCTTTTTTTAGTTCTTCTAAAAAATATGTAAATACATAATCCCAATATTCTTTAATAAAATCTTTACGATGTAATGGTATTCCTAATTTATCACAAACTTTTTTAGCATCATTATAATCAACTTCTTGTGGGCATATTCCTTCTTGTGTTGTTGGAGCACCATCAAGTTCTCCGTCAGCAAACGAATCCCAATTTCTCATAAACAAGCCTATTACTTCATAACCTTGTTTTTGAAGAAGAATGGCAGCAACTGATGAATCTACACCTCCACTCATTCCTACTACTACTTTTTTACCCATGGGAACACCTTCTTTTCCTTCTTTTTTTGTTATTGTACATCTTTTTAATTATATTTTTCAATACCAATATACGTGATTTTTAAATAAAAAAAATCACTTATTTTTTATTAAACTAAAATTTCCTAAAACCTTTTTTATTACAAACAAACTTTTATAATTAAAACAGGCATCAGTAACATCTATATTTTTTTATGGCTTTAAAGAGCCTTCTATATTTTTTCTTTTAGCTATTTCTAACATCTGTTCAATTTTCTGAAAATGATTAGAATAGACTGAAAGAATTTCCTTTTGATATTCAACAGGAAAATCTAAATCTCCAGCATTATTAGATTGCATAAAATTAAGAACATCTTGAGGAGTTAATAAATATATTATTGTTTCAACATCTTTAATGTTTGCTGGGTCACTTTTTAAAAACAATTGAAAGTCTTCATCGATAGAAATATCAGGAGACATACTATATTTCATAGAAGTATGTTTTTTTTCATTATAAAAATTTTTACTCATTCCTTTTTCTAAATCATACATTTCACTAAGGTAAGCAGTAAAATCGTTGTCTAATATTTCCCAATTGCTTAGATGAAAATCATATTGCATAGTTATATAAGTAAAAATATATCTTTGTACTAATTCTGAATAAATTTTATTTACGATTGAATTACTTTTACGATAATCAAAAAGATTGTCAGGTTTACTAGCTCTTCTTTCAAAGCGAAATCTTAGAGCTTGATAGATCATTGGTAAAGAATTAATATTTAATTCATTTGGAGTAAGATCAAGATAAGATGATACTCCATAGTTTTCTTGAAAATAATCTGTAGTATCTAAATATTCTAAATAAGTATCAATAACAATTTCTTTACCAGAGGAAGCTGAAAAACCATCACGACGATAATCTTTGCTCATAATTCCATATAAGTTAGAGTCGCCAGCATACTTAAATACTTTTGAATCAATTGCACGCATACCACAGGCGCGAGCCATTTTTTCACAAAGAATTTCAGTATAAAATTCATTTGGGACAACAGATTCCTTAATAGAACCATTTAATTGATATTGAGGTTCCTTGCATATCTTTATAGCCCAGTCACATCCATTAATATTTTTCAACCAAAATCCTAAGTAACGTTTTCCTACTTTAGTATTATAACTTAGTAAACCGCTATTTAGCAATTGACGAAATTGTTTAGCTTTGGTTAAAAGCAATCTATCTTCTTGCTTTTGATCATAATCATTTAAATTTTCTTCTATTTCATCAATAAATTGTCTCTGTTTTTCACTTTTATTCATAAAATCACCTATAACAAATGTTATTTAGCTTATTTTACCATACTTTATGGAAAATAATTAATTTATTAAAAAATTGGTTGACTATAAAATCAACCAATTTTTTAATCATTCATTTTTATAACAAATTTAATAGGACAATCCAAGCCTTTTTCAAAATTTTCCAATGATTGTTGAACTTCTTCCATTTCAATTAATTTGGCATATGGTTCAAGATTTAGTTTACCTTCATGCATAAGATTTATAACTTCTTCAAATTCTTCTGTTTTAAAGAATAAACTACCAGATAAATGGAATTCACTATTTACAAAGTTAAAGACATTTATTTCAGGTGCTTCGCCATAAGCTATCATAACCATATGACCGCCTTTTTTTAAGTGATTTAACCCCGTTGTGCTTGCAACTTTATTTCCTGAACATTCAATTACAGCATCAAATCCTGCTTCTGCTACAGAATTAAGTTTTTCATTTAATGTATCATCTTTAGCATTAAAGACATCTTTGACAAATCCTGATTTTTTTACTAATTCAATTCTTTCTAAATTGGTTTCTGTTATATAAACATTTTCGATACCTAGAGCATGTGCACAAGCTGCTGCAAACATACCTATTGGACCGCAACCAGTTATTAATATTTTACTATTTTCATTTACTTTGGCTAGTTTTAATCCGTGCATAGATATAGAAGCTGGCTCTACCATCGCTCCAGAAATATAACTTACATTATCTGGTAAAATTCTAACCATATCTTCTCTGACAGCAACATATTGACCATAGCCTCCATCTGTTCCAATACCAGGTCCGCCTTCAAGAACATGATCGCAAATATTTTCACGATTTGATCCACAAAATTCACATGTATCCTTCAAGCATGAATCAATTTCCATAGCAACTACCCTGTCTCCTTTTTTAAAAGTAGTACTATTACCTGCATCATAAATTTCACCAGCAAATTCATGACCGATTACAAAATTTGTTCCAGCATTATATCCAGTTTGCCAGATCATGTGAATATCTGACCCACAAATACCAGTATTTTTAACCTTAATAACAACTTTATTCCCTGTTGCTTTTGGAATATCCTTTTCTATTATTGTAAATTTTTTTTGCTCAACAAGTGTTAAAGCTTTCATATTATCCCTCCAATTATATTTTTATTATAACAAATTAAATTGTAGATAACTAAAAATAGTTTTATCAGTTAACATTTTATGTAAAGCTTTTTTCAATAAAAAAGATAATACCTTAGTATTATCTAAAATTATAAAAGCATTTATTTAGTTAATTTAACATTTTCTTCTAAAATATCGTCATAATCTACAACATTATCACCGCAAAAATATTCACCAATTTTTCTAGCTTGTTCATAACAATTTTCACCACATATAATTTGGTATTGACCAAAGATTGTCATTTCTGTATCATCTAACAAAACCAATTCAACTCCAGCTAAATTTGTAGCTAAATGGCCCGTTCCATAAAAAACATCTTTAGCTTTAAAAATAATCGCTTTATCATTTTCATAAGCAACTGCCGCATAACCATATTCTGGTTCTGTAACTTCTTCTACTTGTTCAGAATTATCAAAATCTTCGTCAAATGAACAACCTGTTAAAGTTGTCGAAGCTGCTATCATACCTATCATTGCCTTTTTTAACAATAAACTTTTTTTAGTATTCTTTTCATTTAACATATCATATCCCCCATTTGTTGTTATAAACAATATCATAGTTTATAAATTTTGTCTAATTTTCATTAAAAAATAATAATTAAATATTTTAATATATTTTGTAAAAAATTTAGTTATCTATTTTTCCTGACAATTATATACAATTGTTAATTTTTTTCAAATATCGTTAATTATTATCAATACTTAAAATTTATGAATACTTCTATTTGTTAGAGATAATGAATGATTATCCGACTATTTCATATGAATAACATCTATTTCCAGAACATATATTTTAATTATTTTCCCCACTTCTGAAGTTGCTGAAATTTTAATCACGCTATTAGAAATAAGTACTAATTGTGCTTCTTTATTATATATTCCATATGTATTAACCTTTATATTTGCATTTTAAATACCCATTTAAATTTATGTTGATAAGTTTTTAGTTATCAACAATCTTGTTGAAACTTCGACAATTATTCTTCTACTAATTCTGTTTTACAAAGTTTTTTATATTCTGCACTGGATTTTAATAGCTCATTGTGTGTTCCTTTTCCTGTAATTTTACCATCTTTAAGAAGCATAATAGTATCACAATTAATAATTGTTGACAAACGATGAGCTATTATAACAATAGTATATTGAGCTTTTAGGTTATCAATAGCTTTTTGAATTTCACTTTGTGTTTCATTATCAAGGGCTGATGTTGCTTCATCGAAAAGTATTATCTTTGTCTTTTGAACTAAAGCACGAGCTATTGCAAGTCTTTGTCTTTGACCTCCAGATAAATTAACACCACCCTCGCCAACTATTGTGTCATAGCCATTAGGTAAATTATTAATAAAATTATCTAAACAAGCTAAGTGACATACTTGTTTTATTTCTTCATCAGTTATATCATTTTTAACAAGTTTTAAATTGTCTTTAATACTCAAATTAAATATATAAGGATTTTGGCTTATGATAGTAATATTGCCTCTAATAGATTCTTCATCTAATCCATTTAAATTAACTCCGTCTAATAGTATTTGACCATCACTGATTTCATATAATTTACATAGAAGATTAAAGATAGTTGTTTTTCCTTCACCGCTTTTTCCAACTATACCATAAGTTTTATTCTCAGTTATTTTCAAATTCAATTTATTTAAAATTTTATTCGTGCCATCATAAGAAAATGTAACATCTTTAAATTCAAAATTTCCTTTTATATTATTAATATGTTTTGAACCAAATTTTTCTTTTTGAAATTTCTCACTATTAATTATGTCAAACACTCTGTTACAAGATATATTGAAATTTTTACATTCTTCAAGTAAAGATGATACTTTTTCCATTAAATCTGTTAAAACTATGGACCTATAACTATAAAGAGCTACAGCAATAGAAACTGATATTATATTTTTTGATGCTAAAAAAACAAGTATAACTATAGTCATAAATTCAAAAAAATTTTTTAATAAGTCTATCAACAGATTAAATTGCATATCAGTATTTCTCATATTGAAATTTTTTTCATTTTGTTCTTTAATATTTTCATCAAGAATACTTAAAAAACTTGTTTTAGCATATAACATTTTTATATCTCTAGCTCCTCTAACCAGTTCTCCTGTAATACCAGCGACTTGATCACTTTTATTTCTGTATTCTAGTTCTTTTTGAGCTACTTTTTCATTTTTTATATAATGTAAAATAGTTAAAATAACTGCTGCAATAAAATAATAAATAAACATATGATAATCTATTATTAAAATAGCAATAAATGAGCCAACATTAGAAATAAAACCTGTTAATTTTCCCATACCAGTTGTAAACATTCCAGCCATTTTATCTGTATCACCATCTATTCTTTGAATAAACATACCACTAGAATTACTGTCTAAAATAGACTGCTCTAATTTTAATGTTTCTTTTCCTAAATCTAATTGAATATTTCTAACAGTTCCTCTTCTAAATATTTGTGTGTTTTGTCTTATAATAAGTACTTTAATTTCATTAATAACGTTTATACCTAATAAAATCAAAGACATAAAAAGGGCTTGATACCAAACAGAATTTGTGAAATTCACAATGAATTTAGCTGATACAAGTGGAACAATTATATTTATTATTATTCCAATTAAGCAACATAAAATTTGAATTATTAAACATTTTTTATATTTCTTGCCATATTTGTAAACTTTTTTTAAATTTTTTATTGTTTCCCTCATTTAAATCACTTCTTTCAACTTTTCTATAAGATTTTTTATTAATTTTTTTATTTCATTTTTTTCTAAAATAATGCTTCGACAGGCAATTTGACATGATAAACCATGTGTATAAAATCTAACATCTCTATATAATTGTTCTGCTTGCTTAACAGATAAATTATACTGAATTGGAATAGATTTTATTGTATCTATATTTTGGGGAGAATTAAAAACTTCTTGAATTGTACGACTTCCCGCTAAATCACTCATAAATAAAGCTTTAAATATGTTCGGCTCTTTATAAGAAAATAAGGCATAAGCATAACTAATTGTGTATAAATAATTATTTTTATCAACAAATTTATAAATAAATTCATCGTAATAATTATGCAAATATGTTTTTAATTGTGATTTAAATTCATCCATACTTTGAAAATTTTTAAAAAGGGGTTGTGTAGAGCAACCTATAAACTTACTTAAATCTCGAGCATTCATTTTTTCTATTCCATATTTATTTATAAATTCTTTCGTCTTTTCTAATATTATATCCTTGGTAAATTTTATTTTTCTTGCCATACAAATTTCCTCCCAAAATAAAATAACAATTGTTATTTATTATACTAGTTTTGTTGTAGTTGTCAAATTTAAATAACAATTGTTATTATAAATTATCACATATTAAAAAATCAGTCCTAAGACTGACTTTTTTATTTAAGCGTTATGCACTCTAATATATTAAATTTTTATGTAAATTTTTTTGTCCATAATTCTAATTTTATATGAAAAAATGTGAATTAATAGCTAATTTTAAGTATTTTTATGTGGATAAGGACCTTATAAATTTAATAATCTTTACAACTTACCAAAACATTATTTATATTTTACCACTACCGCATGGTTCCTTCTATTCGGGATTTGGGTATGTTTGGGAGCACTTGACTCGTTAATTCGACACTTGGTTTCACCACGAGCACTCTGCAAAACTAGCAGAATTTTTCTAAAACAATTTGATTGTAGCTTTTTACAATTCTTAGGTAATTATTTTATACTTATTTTTGTAGCTTGTTTCTAGCATCATATTCTGTGAGCGATTTATCTATATCTATTTTGTATCGTCTTGTCTTTAAATAGTCACTATTTGGAGAACCATCACCTAAAACTGTTTCTATTAATTCGCCACTGTTATTTTCAATAATATTAATTGAACCAACATTTGTATCATAACAGGATATTATGGCTTCTCTAAAACCTAATTTTTGCATTTCTTGTAAAAGCAAATGACAAATTATTGTGCCATAACCTTGTTTGCGATATGTAGGTACAATTTGATAAAAAATATGACCAGCATAGGTTTCAGTGTTTTTATCAATTTCTGGATTTAATCTTATGCTACCAGATCCTACTATTTTATCTTTGTCAAAAAGCCAATAAAATGTTTCTTTTAAAGCACCATAACCTTTTCCTTCCCTACAGTCATTCATTTTTCTTAAATATTCAGCAAAATTATTTTTGGTAACAAACGGTTCCCAGTTATTGGGATATGTTTTAATAAATTCTTGATTATATTCTTCAATTTTTGTAATATCTAACATTTCAGTGACAGGATATAAAAAAACCTGATTCATGATTTCACCTCTCAGTATATATTATATCACAAGAATTTATCTGATTTTACAAACGTTTTAACCTTGTGTTATAAGGCTTTGAAACACTTTTAATAATTTGAAATACTTATCTAAAACTTATCTAAAATTTTTAAGTTGTAATTTTTTGTAATTTTTGGATTGCATAAAAAATAGCGTAAATCCTTATATTACTTGGATTTACGCCGTTATTTATCGCTACTTACCACAGCATTGTTTGTACTTCTTACCCGAACCGCAAGTTCATCCTTTTCTAGTATTATTTGTACTATGTAAAACTATCTGTATTATATGTTTTTAAAGGTCTGAATGGTTCTGGTAAGGTTATGTATAAATAGTATTATTTGTACTATTTTTACTATGTGTTTTCTTCTCAATGAACACAAAATGCACACAATGTATCCATTCGTTCTCAAGATTAATTAATTTGAGTATATAAATAATATATACTGCTGACTAATATTATACTATAATATTAGTGGTGAGCTATTATGTTAAACTTTTCAAAGAAATATATTGTTGTTATCATATTGAGTATAATTATTTTTCTTACATTATATTTTTGTTGGATATTTTTGTTAAAAAAAGAATATAACTACAAAAATGGAGAAATAGGAATTTATCAATATAATGATAAAATAAAAGTATCTGAGTTGGATTCTTTCTTTTTGGATTCTTTAATTGTAAATAATAATTATTTATCTTTTTATGATGATGCAATTATTCAAATAAATAAAAATGATTTTCGTAAGCGAGTTATTGGAGAAGTATCAGTATTTGCTAAATATGATACTATAGAAAATTTAGTTCAATTTTTAAAGGAAAATGGAGTAGAAATTCAATCTAATCTAATATTAGAAAATCGAAGGATAATTATATATAGTAATGAGAAAACAGTGTGTATTTTATTTTTTGAATCTGAAAATAAGGTTAGATTAAATTTTAGAACAGAATTACCTTATGAAATATCTAATATGTACACTAGTGATGATGAATTTGAAAACTATTATTTAAAAATAAATGAAAAAACTCACTCATCAATAAAAGAACAATTAAAATATAATTTTATAAAGATAGCCATTGTAATAGTTTGCTTTAATTTGATTTGTTTGATATTTCTTACATTAAAAAAATTAATAATAATAATAAAGTGTAAAAAAAACTCAGTTACAAAACTAAATTCCACTTCTACTTAAATTAGGGTGGAATTTAGTTTTACAGCACAGCAGTTATTTAAAAAATTTCACTTTGTCCGTTGACTGTCCTAAAAAAATGTCCTAACATGGTATTATAGAGAAATTGTAGAGAGAAATAAATAGACATAATTTCGTGTCTATTTTTTTTGTTTATAAAGAAAGGGGATGAGAGCTAATTTTAAAATATTTTTAAGTATTACCAATTTATGACATGTATTAAGAAAAAATTTTTTACCTGTATTCATATATTCATTAAATGCTTTCATCCCAGCAACATAAGCATCCTGTTTTGTCTTGAAACCTGATTTGTTAATAAATTTTCTAACTCCCCTTTGTGGAGCTATTTCAAATCTATATTGATATAAATTCCCTCCTTTTGTTACATTCACTTTTCCCATAACTTCCTCCTCTAAATTTCTTTAGAGAACGAAAAAATCAGCACGAATGCTGATTATTGTGAATTTGTGTTCATTGAAAAATCCCTTGTTTTATAAGGTTTAAATCAATTGTGTGCATTAATTTTTTATTTTACGCACACAAATTGCACACAAGTGTGCGTTTTGAGCTGTTTTTTGTCTATTTTTTTGACTTTTTTTACTGCTGCATTACTGCACAACACCTTATAAATCAACTTATTTACCACAACATTGTTTATATTTTTTCCCTGAGCCGCATGGACAAGGATCGTTTCTACCTATTTTTTTATCCGCTTTAATAGGTGTGCCTTTTTGTTTGATGTGTGTATCATGAACTATAGTATTTTTTGTTTGTTCTTTTCTTTCAGTATTTTGACGTATTTCTGCTTTTAATAAGTAAATAGAAATATTTGATGCAATACCTGCCATTAAATCATCAAACAACTCATATCCTTCCATTGTATATGCTTGTAAAGGATTTATTTGACCATATCCTCTTAAGCCGATACCTTCTCTTAAATGTTCCATAGCTGCTATATGATCAACCCATGCTTCATCAATAACTCTTAGAGCAATTGCTTTTTCAAAGTCATCAATTATTTCTTTAGGAACATCTTTTATTTTTTCTTCATAATCATAAGTTACTTTTTCAGTCAAGAAATCAATAACTTCATTTTCTGTTTTCATCTCTTTAATATCTTCAACATCTATTTTTGTTGTTTTTACAAGATTTGTATTGATATATTCAACAATTTCTTCTTTATCATTTTCAGTTAAATAACCTTCTGGTTCAATATGATCATTAACTAAATATTCAATATTTTTACCAAACGTTTCATGAGTTCTTTCAGAAATAGATTCTTGTTCAAGAATTTCATTTCTTCTAGAATAAATTATTTCTCTTTGTTCATTCATTATATTATCATAGTCTAGTAATGATTTTCTTGTATCGTAGTTATTACCTTCTACTTTTCTTTGAGCGGTCTCAATACTTTTAGTAAATGTTTTTGAGCGAATTGCTTGTTCATCACTAAAACCAACGCTAATTAACATTTGTTGAATTTTTTCAGTACCAAAGCGACGCATTAAATCATCATCGAATGAAACAAAGAATTGAGACATTCCAGGATCTCCTTGACGGCCAGAACGACCACGTAATTGGTTATCTATACGACGTGATTCATGTCTTTCTGTACCAATTACACATAGCCCGCCAAGTTCCTTAACACCTTCACCTAATTTAATGTCTGTACCACGACCAGCCATGTTGGTAGCGATAGTTATTGCTCCTTTTTCACCAGCTTTAGCTATTATTTCAGCTTCTCTTTCATGGTTTTTGGCATTTAACACTTCATGCTTTAATCCTTCTTTTTTTAGTAAGGCACTTAATTTTTCATTATTTTCAACAGAAATTGTTCCAACAAGAATAGGTTGACCTGTTTCATGTATTTCTTTTATTTTTCTAACTATAGCTGCAAATTTACCTTTTTCAGTTGCATATACTAAATCTGGTAAATCTTCACGGATTACAGGTTTATTAGTTGGAATTTGAATAACATACATATTATAAATATCTCTAAATTCTTCTTCTTCTGTTTTAGCAGTTCCTGTCATACCTGATAATTTATTATACATTCTGAATAAGTTTTGGAATGTTATCGTTGCCATAGTTTTTGTTTCTTCATTTATTTTTACGCCTTCTTTGGCTTCGATAGCTTGGTGTAAACCATCACTGAATTGGCGGCCATGCATTAAACGTCCTGTAAATTGATCAACAATAATTATAGCACCATCTTCAACAACATAATCAACATCAACTTTGAAGCCATAATTAGCTTTTAAAGATTGATTTAAATGGTGAACTAAAGCTGCATTTTCCAAATCATAAAGATTATCTAAATGGAAATTTTTTTCGATTTTTTCGACACCACTCTCAGTTAAGGAAACATTTTTTGTTTTTTCATCAACTGTATAATCTTCTTCTTTTAACTTTTTTACTGCTCTATCTGCTGATGTATATAAATCTTTAGCGTCAAATTTTCCACCTGAAATAATTAATGGTGTTCTTGCTTCATCAATTAAGATTGAGTCAACTTCATCGACAATACAGAAATTAAGTGGTCTTTGAACACGATCTTGAATTCTTACTACCATATTGTCTCTTAAGTAGTCAAAACCTATCTCATTATTTGTTGAGTATAAAACATCACAATTATAAGCTGCTCTTTTTTCGGTAGGTGACATTTCACGCATATTTAAACCAACCGTCAAACCTAAGAAACGGAAAATATTTCCCATCCATTCAGAGTCACGCTTTGCTAAGAATTCATTTACTGTTACGATATGAACACCTTTACCAGTTAAAGCATTTAAGTATGTTGGCATTGTTTCAGTTAAAGTTTTTCCTTCACCTGTCTTCATTTCTGCTATGTTACCAAAATGAATAGCTAAACCACCTAATATTTGAACAAAATATGGTTTTTCACCAATTACACGATATGCGGCTTCCCTTACTACTGCAAATGCTGGAACAACTAAATCATCTAAAGACTTGCCATCTTCCAACTCTTTCTTAAATTCTTCTGTTTTTGCTTTTAATTCATCGTCGCTCAAAGCAGACATTTCTGAATCAAGTTCTACTATTTGTTGAGCTAATTTTTCAAATCTTTTTAATTCTTTATATTCTGAGTCTATTAATTTTCTTAAAAATCCCATTTTGTTACCTCCACCTGTTATATTATAGCAAAATTATGTAAAGTAATAAACTTTTTTATTTGTGTAATTTTTATTGTAGTTTATTTTAAAGATAAATTCAATAAATTTAATTGCTTTTTTGGAAAAATATCTTCATTTTCTGGCATTAAAAAGGCTATACATTGTACAGCCTTTTAATTATTTCATATTAATGATTCCTAGATTCTTATCTTTTCTTTTATAAATGACAGATACACATTCTTCATCTAAATTTTTAAAGACAAAGAAATCATGATTAATTAAATCCATTTGAAGAATAGCTTCTTCTTCATCCATTGGTTTCATTGAAATATTTTTTCTTTTAACAATTGAACTTGTATTAGTTTCTTCATCAGCTTCTTCAGAGAAATCTAAACTTAATTCAAAAGATTCAACATTTTTATATTTTTTATTTAAACGATCTTTATTTTTTCTAATCTGACGCTCAAGTTTTGAAGCTACTAAATCAACTGCTGTATAGAAATCTTCATTTGATTCTTCAGCACGAAGTGTAAATTTTTTTGTTGGTGCTGTTACTTCTATAGTTTGCTCAAGATTTCTTACTCTAACAATTATATTAGCAGTTATTTCGTCTGGATTTTCAAAATATTTATCTAATTTTGAAATTTTATCTTCGATATAACCTTTCATTGATTGCGTGATTGTAATTTTATCACCACGAATATTGAGTTTCATGTTATCACCTTCCATGATATAATTATAACATTTTTTTCAAGAAAAGAAACTCTAACAATCAATTATGTAAAGTGGTATAATTATATTGTTGGGGTAATGTTAAATATCACTTTTAGAGTTGATATTTTTTTTGTACTCATTGCTATTATTGTTAGAATTGTATAGTGTTATTTTTTTAGCTAATTCACTATTTATCTCATGTATTTTTCTTTCTATATCATTACTTATAATTTTTTTGTTTTGTTTAAATAATTGAGAATTTTCATATATTGTTTTTTTTGTATCAAGAATATGATTTATATTTTCATAAAATTTTTCTTTAAAAGTTGTCAAAGTAAACCTCCTCTTAATTATATGCTTATTAGAGAATTTTTGACAAACAAAAAGAAACTATTTAATAGTTCCTAAGTCAATATTATAAAAGTCTTCTGGATTAATTAAGTTTCCATCCTTATATACTTCAAAATGAAGACAATTAGCTTTTTCATCACTAAGTTTGTTGGAACCACTAGTGGCTATGATATCACCTTTACTTACTTTGTCTCCTTCTTTAACAGCTACATTGTCAACACTTTGATATACCGTAATTAAGTTATTTGAATATTGAATTTCAATTATTTTACCTAAAATTTTATCTTCCTGTATTTTTGTTATAGTTCCATCAGTCGTGGCCATTACATCAAAAGCATTATCTGATGAATAAAGGATACCAGTATTTGGCATGTATATATTTTCATACTTAATCAATGACTTTTGTTGTGTCGATTCATCAGCATCTTTTTGGTAAAAACCTTTACTTATTGATACATCATTTGCTGAAAAAGGTTTTACTGGTAAGTCTACTTCTCCGTTTGGAATTTCCTTATTTACTTCTGTACTATTATCAACTATAGTATCTGTTACGTTTGATAAATCATTTGTCACATTGTAATTTAATAAGTTGCTTATTAAGTAGTAACAAAGAATTGCTCCTGCTAAAACTATAATACTCAATACAGGTATAACCCAATCTTTTAATTTTCTTTTTCCCATACTTACTATTCCTTTCTAATAATAAGTTTTAACAATAAAAAAAGAAATATACCTATAAATTGGTAATTTCTGTATTTTGATAATAATATTTTAGTATTTCATCATAACGGTATCCTAATTTAGCCATATTATTAGCTCCATATTGACTAAGACCAACTCCATGACCATAACCTTTTGTTTTTATTAAAATATTTTCTTCATCTATATTTATATAAAAGTCAGTTGATCTTAAGTTAAGTTTTTTTCTGATTGTAACACCTGAAAATTCCTGATCATTAATGACTAATGACGTTATTCTATTGGATTCATTACGTTTTATATCTCTTATATCTATCTCTTCACAATTTATGGATAATTTAGTGCAAAATTCTTCTTTTGAAAAAAGAACTTCTTTTTCATTATCAGCATCCCATTTTGACTCCACTGATACCAAGTAATCAATTGATTCATTAAAAACATTTTGAGAGTTTTCAGTGTATCCATTTGACATAGCATAGTAGTAACTTTTTATTAAATTATTATTGTATTTTATTACTAATCCCTGTGTACTTTGAACAGCTTCTGTTATTTTATTAAAATATTTTTCAAAATCATCATTCCATTTAGAGTGCATTGCTGTTTCATCTATATATACTTGATTAGCAGTTGTAGACCCAATTGTTTTATTTGTTTCTAAATATTTTAAGACATATGTACGAGCCGCAACAGCTTGAGCTTTTAATGCTTCTAACTCAAAAGAAGCAGGCATTTCTGCTGCTACTACTCCTATGACATAATCCTCTAAAGGCAAAATTAATTTTTTCTCATTGTATATTAAATCAACAGTTTGTTGTTTTTTGCTTTCGCTAGTAATGATATTTTTTTCATTGGCTGTTTTTTTAGATTGTTGTTTTTCCAAAGTAAAACTTAAAAAAAATAATGGCAAAAGAAATAATATTACAATAAGTAGTTTTTTGTTCAATCATATCATCCTCTGATTATGCTACTAACATCAATAAAATCAGTTATAAAGTTAGTTAATAAATAACCTAGTGAAAAACTGAGTAAAATTACTAAAACACGTGCTTCAATAGCTTTATTTTTTTTGATGAAAGCATCATAGTTTATTCCTGATAAAGCATATGCACTTAATAATACAGATATGACATAAAGGTATGTTTTAATTTGCAATATGGTCACCTTCATAACTTATTATCTTATTAACTCTTCTAGTATGTCTTTCTTCTGTACTAGGAGTTGTTTCAATAAATTCTTTTATCATAAGCATTAGTTCATTCAAATTCTGCTTATAACTTAAAGCAATTATATTAGCATTATTATGTTCACGCGCTAAATGAGCTTGACTGATATCGCTACAATGAGCACATCTTATTCCTCTTACTTTATTTGCTGCTATACTCATACCTATGCCAGTTCCACACATTAAAATACCTAGATCGGCTTCTTTATTTAATACACTTTGAGCAACGGCAAAAGCAAAATCAGGATAATCATCTGTGGGGGTATTGTTTGGACTTTTATCAATAAAATCATATTCTTTTAAATTAGTTATAAGATATTTTTTTTGTTCTACGCCATTATGATCTGTAGCAATTGCTATTTTCACTCTTTATCATCCTTTCCTTCATTCATTACTTTTTCAAATCTTGGTAATAAACCGATTCCATTAGTTCTATGAGGAGGTAGTTGATATAAATCATGCCCTGGGAATTCATTTCCTTCGATTAAAAACGGATCTTTTTCACCTAAGCAAACATCCCATCCAACGTAACCAACTTCTGGAACTTCTTTCGCTGCTTGAGTTACAAATCTTTTGATTCTTGGCCACTTAGGTATTTTAAACCATAAAATTTGTTCATTAGTTAAAGGGTGTTTTTCGTATAAATTTCCTTTTTTATCAATAGCTAGATAATCTATTATCCCTGTTTCTATATTAATTGGAGCTGCCAAGCCATCTTTATTAAAGTTGTCAACAACATTATTATTATTGCCTATTCTTAAAAGAGCAACGACAATTTGTTGATTTAAAGTAACTATTCGAATTGTATTAACTGAAGATGGATGCAGTTTAGCAATTTCTTGACATTCTACTGCTATTTCCTCAGCTAAAGTTCTTTTACTTTCTATTAATTGGTTATATAAATCTTTTTTAGATTCCTTTGTGGTATCTATTATTTCTACTCCTTTACCACAGCATTCACTCAATGGTTTTACTAATATTTTTTTGTGCTTGTCACAAAAAGCAACAAAATGTTGATAATTTTCTTCATCTCCAGTTAATTCCATCCAATTACGAAGTAAATATTTATTAAATTTTTTATTAAATTCTATTTTGTTACTAAAATATTTAGTATATTCTGGATTATTATATTTTTTAACAATTTTGTTATTAATTCCTCTAGTTATAATGGTTTTACGTTGTTCTTCATTTAAATTATACATTTCAAATATTTTATAATCCATATAACCAGCTTGATACTTTAAACCACAATGTATAATATCAAAAAATATTGATATTTTACTTTTGTTATTTTTAGTATGAACAAAATCAATAGTATCAAACATTTGCTTATAATTCATTCCTTTTATTCTTTTTAATAAATAGCCTATATTTCCCATGTATATCACCATCTTTAGTATAGCATATTTTAAACTTAATAAGTTAGATTAACTATGTCATTAGACATTATTACAACAAAAAAGAAGCATTATTTTGCTTCTTGTTCATATCCATATTTACGATTGAATTTTTCAATTGCTCCTGTTTTTTTAGCCTTGCCTTGTTTTCCTGTATAGAAAGGATGACATTCATTACATACTTCAACATGTATTTCATCTTTTGTTGATCTAGTTGTAAATGTAGCTCCACAAGCACAAGTAACTTTACAGTCTTTTAATTCTGGATGTATTCCTTTTCTCATGTATATACTCTCCTTCCGCCATATCTAATCTTAGACATAGTAATTTCTTCGTCTTATGTATTATATCATAAGATTATAACTAATCAATACTTATTTTCATTTTATTTTACAAAAAATACTTTTTATCTCTATATTAATTGTTATAGTATTTATAAACAATTGAAGAAATTTCTTTAATACATGTTACTCCTGAACCTTCACTACTTACACCATTACCTAAAACTACTAATATGTAATCTCCATTAGCTGAATAAACGATAGCAGCATCATTTTGAACTCCAGTATTTTCGCCAGTTTTATTGGCTACAGTAACTCCTGAAGGAACTCCAGCTGGAATTTTGCTACGTCGTGTTTGACCTTTCAAATAATTTAGCATTCGCTCAGAGTAGTTTTGATTTATTAATTTTTTATCATGAATATTTTTTAATAATTTGGCTAAGTCAGAAGCTGATGTATAATTTTCATTACCAGATGTTAACATTTTTCTTTGTAAAGTACTATTGGAATAGTGGCTTTTTATATAGTTATTTATATTACTCATTCCATATTTATCAATTAGTTGATTTGTGGCATCATTATCACTATTTTTAATCATAGGAGATACTAAATTTTCAAATTGACTTGTACTTGTTTGATTATTAGCTGCTAAACTATATAAATATTCCATTATAAATAATTTTATTGTAGATGCTGCAACCATTTGTTGAGAACCATTTATATCTACTATATTATTGTTTTTAGTATTTATGACATAGACTGACCAAGTTCCTTGTTGGGAAGATAAATAATTGGTTAATTGTTGTTTTAAAGCATTTTCACTTGATTCATTATTTGAACTTTCTTCTTGGTTTTCTTCATTCTTTTTTTTCTTTTGAGCATTTTCCTCTGCTCTTTTTCTAGCTTGTTCTTCAGCCGCCTTTTTTGCTTCCATTGCTTGTTTTTCCATTCTTTCTTGTAATTCTTTTTTT